>Ga0082212_10012078_pt1 | contig 10898 bp, 10 predicted proteins | sample TergutNt197P3_FD_71548 | JGI IMG/M metagenome (GOLD analysis project Ga0082212, IMG submission 71548) | Neocapritermes taracua P3 segment gut microbial communities from Petit-Saut dam, French Guiana - Nt197 P3 | ecosystem: Host-associated > Arthropoda: Insects > Digestive system > Gut ...
GTCAAGGCGGAATACGTAGTTCTCGAATCTTCGTTCGAGTACTTCCAAACCGCTGTTGATCCGGGATATGGCGGTTCGGTAAAAGTTACTGCCCAGCAAAGTGCTGACGGCAAAGGGGTTACATTCACGTTCATATCGGATTACGAAGGCATCATGCAGATACAGAGCAAAGGTAACGGTGCGGGTATTCTCATCTATACTGCGAACGATGCGGATAAAGTTTTCGATTACTCTGGTATGGGTACGGCTTCGCTTAATCAGTTGGCTCAACCCTACAATGGCGTAAGTGCTTATCAGACGCAGATGGATGCAGGTGCGGCAATGCAAGGGAGTTCTTGGCTGTTCGACAATGACCTGACGCTGACCCTGAATTTTGCCGACGGCATGGGCTGGGAGCACTTCGTTGAAAATATGGAAGACTTTGCTATCGGGCTTCACTTGGCACCGAAGGGAATTTCTAGTAGTATGTACATTGCGGGGGACTGGAAGGACCCGACTCTGGAACCGCCACCGGGTCCGCCCACTGCATCAACCCCGGAACCTACGACGCTTGCCATTCTGGGACTCGGTTTGGTTGGTCTCGGCGGTTGGACAGCGGCTCGCCGACGGGAATCAAAGTAAGGCACCCAGGGCAACACTCTGGGGGTTGTCTTGCTCCAGGTTGATTGCATTGCCCAGCCGGGGCAAAATTTATGTAGATACTCAAACAGTAAAAGCCTTCATTTTTTGAGGACATCTCTTGCCTAAAAGGCGGACATTTCGCTACACCGTACCACGTCACAAATTGCTCATTTTCTTTGTGCCCTCTGTGTATCCTTTGTGTCCGCTCCGTGGTAAGACTTAACCACGAAGGACACGGAGAAAAAAAGGCAATGATTGGCGCGGCGCAGTATAGAAAAGATGCAAACCATACTCCGAAATCGGTTGTTGGAGGATAGGTTCGAGTCTTTGGCGGATGGAAAGAAGTATCGAGCCGTTGCGAAAAAATTGAAGGACGCGTTGATCGTCCCATAGTTGACTCTCGCAAACAAAGGGGACAATCGGCGAAACTGTAGAGATGGTATTTACAGTTGAGTGAGGATTATTCTCTTCTCTGCACATTTTGCACAAACTTTTGCAATCAGAAACGATAATTTTCAACTGTTTTCGATACACTGCCAACAAAGACCAAATACATGTGATAGAATGGATGAAGATACACAAAAGATATTGTCAATATGGAACACGTTAATGCACTCGAAGGCTACACGAACGAAATTGCGGCTTGTTTGCGGGGAACCGTTGTAACCCGATTGGACGGCACTGTCGTCTCGCAGTCGGTCGGTCTCGAAGAGTGGGTCGGACTCTCCAAAACGGTTCGCGATGAACAAAGCGGACTGCTTTGGTTTGTCGGCAATGGAGCCAGTGCGACGATTTCCGAACACATGTCCCTCGATGCGATGAAAGCGGGTCGCTTCAAGACAGGTTCCTGTTCGGAAACTTCGTATCTGACGGCAATCTGCAATGACATTTCGGCGGATGACCTCTTTGCCTTCAAATTGGACCGGCAATTTTCCGCCGCCGACATGCTCATCACAACGAGCAGCAGCGGCAATTCGCCGAACGTAATCAGAGCGATTGAAGTTTGCCGGGCAAAAGGGGGCACCATCGTAACCTTATCGGCAATGAAACCGGAGAACAAGAGCCGGCAGTTGGGCGATTTGAATTTTTTCGTCCCTGCCAAAACGTATGGACTTGCCGAAGTGTGCCACGCCGCCATGATGCACTGCTGGCTCGATCTCTTTCTGGATAAATACGAAGGGGGACGACGATGACGTTGTTGATGGGATCGCGCGTTTCACGGCTAAAACGCAAGCGTAATGTCTAATTGACCCACTTGTGTAGCCGCTCTTTTCGTTCGGCACCACCCAAGTCGGGATACAAAATGGGAAGCATCTTAAACGATTCCCTTGCTTCGTCATGCCGGTTGAGTTTGCAGAGAACTTCAATGATGCCCTCCCGCACCCCCCACCAGGTTTCCGTATTCTTCGGCATCGTTGGTTCCAGTTGCAGCCAAAACTTCAAGGCTTGTTCCAAACTTTTCTTGTCCGGTTGCCGGGTCAAAATCTCCGCAAAGAGTTGCACCGTTGCCGGTTCACGTTTCTGTGTGAGTAATGCCGTCAAGATGTTCACTGCCTCTTGCGTTTTACCGTCGGCATCGAGTTGCCGAACACGGACTCGTTGCATTGCCGGGGACAAAGTCGCTAACTGTTCCGCATCGAGAAGCGGTAACAGTGCCGTCGCCTCATCGCTGCGCCCTTGCCGATCCAACTGAACAATCGTTTCTCGCCGAAGACGTTGAATCTTCGGCGACTCCTTCCACGTTTCCATGTGTTCCTGGAGCAACGTCAAATACTCGTCCGGTAATGCCGGCATTTGCCGTTGCAAGTCGATTGCCGCAAGATGCAATTCCACTGCGTCGGGATGATTCGGATGCTGTACCGAAAGTTTTCGCAATAACGCAATCCGTCGGTTCTGGTATTCGGTCTTCGATTCGGCAGAGGCATATTCGAGTGCTTTTCCCCAAGCGGCAGCGGCAAGTCGGCTGTATCGGAAAACGTTTTCCGTTTGACGATTCGTCTCGGCTTTTGATGCCGCCTGTTCGTACAATGTTGCCGACTCCGTAAATCGGTTCTCCCGAAAATGATTTTCGGCTTGCGCTGCCAGTATCTCTGCCGAGTTCCATTCGATGGTGCCGGACGATTGCGCACCGAGCAGCATCCCGGCGCGGCGTTCCCAATAGGGTCCAAATTGCCGAATCGTTCCTTGCAACTTTTCCGCAGCGGCAACTTCCGGTCGAATGTTTCGGGCAGGTTCATACAGGAGAAAAAGTTCCAGCCGGGCAAGTTCAAAATCGGGAAAGAGTTTCGTATCCGCACGGTCTGCCGCATATTGTTTTCGCATTTCGGCAACGTTTCCAGCGGCGATGTTGTAGCGAATCCATTCCGCTTCGACTTGCAATCGGCACATCGGCGAAAGCGTCGTATTGAGTAGTGGAGTCAGGATTTCCTTGCATCGGTCGAGTTCTCCGCCGAGTTCTCCGCCGAGTTCGCCGCAAAGCCGATGACATGCCGCTTTTTCGACTTTGCACTGCACGATGACGGGTTCTGTACTGTTCTTTGCCGCCAGTTCGGAAAGCGTTGCGGCGGCACGTTGAAGTTCCACGTGACGTTCCTCCGGCGGAAACGTCAGTGCCAGCGATTTTTGGGCAATGCCCTGCTGCATCGTGATTGCATATTCCAACGACAACATTTTTCGCTGTAACTGCACATCGGCATTGCTTCCGACCCGCAACCGAAACGTTTGGAGTTCATCTTGACACTCTTTTAGCCGCTTGAGTGCGTCATGCAAATTACCAAGCGTTCGCTCTGTCATTGCCAGTTGCAATCGAAGCGTCATTTTGGCAAGAGCAAGATCGGGAGCATCGGAATCGGTAGATGTTGCAAGCCAAGTCGATTCGAGAGTTGCGATTTTGCGAACAATTGGGGGATGCCGAGTCGATTCGAGATGGAGCAACTGTTGAGAGTACGTGAGAACGAGTTCTGCGACGAGTAAAATTTTATCGGCTTCATCGAGGTCGGACTGCCCCAATTTTTCATGGCAAAAATCTTCTGCGGCATCGAAGAGTCCTCGATCCGCCAGGGAGCGGACGTGCCGAAGGTCTTCCTCGGTCGCAAATAGCGTCCCGCAAAGTAGTGCGAATAGAAGCAGAAAAACTTGTTTGTGCATATCATCTGAAAGAGTCGGGGACGCAGCGCAGTCCCCGGATAAATTATACCATTCCGAGAACTACGGAGTACCGGGTGCGTAAAAGTCTTTCTGCATTATTTTGCCCCGTCGGGGCAATTGCGCAGTCGGATTAGAAACCGTCAAAAATACTCTTGCCGCAATGGGAAAAAATCGCTAGGATTCCGTCTCCTACCATCGGCATTATCCGTTAGTTTTTATAAAAGAGATGAAATACCTTCTCGCCGCTTTCGTTGTTTGTTTCGGAATCACCGGAACATTTGCCCAAAATTCCGATGATCTCCGATTTGCCGGAAATGGAATCGACATCGATTCCAAAGGAATCGTGCAACCGCTCGCCAAAGAAAAATCGGAAGCCTTCGGAGCAATGATGGCGGACATATTGGAACCCCTGCCGGAAAGTCTGGACAAAAAAGTTCCGCTCCGAAAAATCTCCCTCAAAAAACTTGATGCCCAAGTGAAAGAGATCGTCGATCAGTCGGAATACCTTCCCGATGCCATTCGCTATCTCGGCGGCTTGACTTCCATCGACTATATCGTGGTCGTTCCCGAAGAAAACGACGTGCTCCTCGTGGGACCTGCCGAAGGTTGGCGGGCAGACTCCGCAGGAAACATTGTCGGCAAGCAAAGCGGACTGCCCGTCCTCATGTTTGAAGACTTTCTGACCATCCTGCGAGCATCGACCCGACCGGGGGCACGAGGCATTACATGTTCCATCGAACCAACACCGGAAACGCAGGCGAAACTTGTGAGACTGCACCAACAGTTTACCAATCTGAATGCACAAAATGCCGATGCCTATTTTTCGGCACTCGAAGAAGCCTACGGCAACAGCCCGATTGCGATTAACGGTGTGCCGGCATCAAGCCGATTCGCCAGAGTGCTCGTTGCCGCCGATTTCACGATGAAACGTATCGCTCTCGATTTGGAACCCTCGCAAACCCGAAACATTCCGAGTTACGTCAGTTTGATCTCCGGTAGCCGATTGAACATTTCGCCGCAATTTTGGCTCGTTCCCGAATACGCCAAAGTAACGCACGACTCCAAAAAACTGACATGGCGGCTGAAAGAACCCAAGATTCGGGCAACATCACGAGGCGCGGTCGGCGCGGACAGAGCAGCACTGACTTGGTGCAACAAAATGGAAGAAAACTACGAAGCTCTGGCAAAAGTGCAACCCGTCTTTGGGGAACTGCGCAATAACATGACGCTGACGTTGGCGGCGGCGTTGATTCATCAGGAAAACTTATTGCAAAAAGCAAATTGCAAGTTGACGATTCTTATGGATGACACGAATCTCAAATTGATTGAGCATCCCGTACCGAAGTCGGTAGCGTACCGTTCTGTGAAATTGCGCAGCGGTTTTTCGACCATCGTAGCGTGCGGCGGTATTGAAATCAATCCGTTTGGTACAGTGCGAAACAATGCGCAACTCGACAGCAAAATTGATTCGGAACGAGCGGGTCTCGTTCAAACTTCGGGCGACGAATGGTGGTCGCCGTAAGGATTCTCTGGCGTAATTTTTGGAACCTGCCAGGGTGTGGATGTTACATGTCATAGCATTCGTAGTAGGTAGGCAATTGACCTCCGGACGATTGCGTCGGCTATCGCCGACCGGAAGCGGGCTCGTCAGGTTCGAGTGCGGAGAGTGGCAGCATTGCCGGATTGGTTTGCCGCAAGAGCGGCTCCCGGCACAGCACCGGCGACACTGAGCAGTAAACCGTCTCGTAAAAATTGTCGTCGTTGCATGATTTTTTCCTTTCATGAAAATTGGCGAGCGTTACATGCGGATTATAACCTTGATTTTTATAATCGCATCACAAGGTACGACAGGTTTTGTCGTACCTGCGGGAGAATTTTTGGAAAAAAATCAGAGCCCGACGCGTAAGCAAGGGTTAACAATCTATACCGCCACTCGGCGCAACAGTGCTCTGCTCAACAGTTCTATCGTTTTGCATAGTAGTGTCCCATTTTCGGGGTCTTCATCTTCTGTTAGAAGTGCCGATGCGTAATTCAATGCCGTTTTGCCTTCGTTGTCTCTCGCTCGGACATCTGCGCCTTGGGAAATGAGATATTCCAAAACGGCAATGTTGGGATAGTGGTGAATGGTACTGTGTAACGGTGTCTTACCAGCGTTGTCTTTTGCGTGGACATTGGCATCTTGAGAAATCAGATATTCCACTACCTCAACGTTAATACTAAATCTTGCGGCAAGGTGAAGCGGTGTGGAACCCGTATCATCTGTTGCATTGACATCCGTATCTTTGTGTTCAAAGAGCCACCTCACATATTCGCGGATTCCCGCAATGTCGGAGTCCATTCCCGGTTTGTTCTCGACTAAATACTTTGCGACCTTGACATTCGGATTCCACCCCGCCGCATAATGAAGCGGTGTCCTTCCACGGTTATCTTTGGCGTGGACATCGCTTCCAAGAGTGATCATGTGCTGGGAGATTGTCTCATCATAAATACCCTTCACCGCTCGATGTAGCGGTGTCATGCCGTCTTTGTCCTTTTCTTTCAGAAGTTCGATTATTTCTTCGATCTCCTTACCCACGAATGCGTTCAAGTTGTATCTCTTGGCACAATTTTTCAACACGTCTGATGCGAAAAGTTTTGCTATGGTCATTTTTCGTTTTGTGATCTCCACCTCTGGGACAAGGAAACCGTTTGCGATTCCAGTGCCCGATAACAGTCCCACGGCTCCGAATGCTAGCGTGCTTTGTAAAAAATCCCGTCGTTGCATGTTAAAACTCCTTTGTGAAAATGGGCGAGCGTTACATGCCGATTATAACATCGAATTTTGAAATCGTTTTGCATGGTACGACAGGTTTTGTCGTACCTGCGGGAGAATTTTGGGAAAAATGGAGTCAGAATAAAGAGCGGGGGACGTAAGTCCCCCGGTGCGGGGCGTGTTGATGTGCAAACGCTGTGGGATGCACAAGCGGGTTCACCGGGGGGCTTACGCCCCCCACTCTTGGGAACTGCGCTGCGCTCTTTGATAGGTGGTGATAACCATCATTCAACCCACCGCAAACCCTATCGGATTGCTCTTAACATCCTTAACGTTCTGCTCTTGCCGGAGCATACGCACCAGTTCACTATGATCGGCAATGCCGCAAATGTTCGCCTTCTTGGCAACCACAGCAAAGTCTCCCGGCGATAAACATGTCAATCCGCCCAACGAAGCGGCACAGTCCGAACCAAAAAAATGTTTGAACGCCGACTCCGTCTGCTGCCGAGTCAAAAAATCGTACTTCACCTTGAACGAAAACCGGCGAAGCGATGCCTGATCCAAATCGTCCATCAAATTCGTTGTACAAACAAACGGCAACGGATGACTCTCCATCTGCGTTAGCATCTCGTTGACTTGCGTAACTTCCCAACTACGATGAGCATTGCGGCGGTCTTGCAAGAAACTATCCGCCTCATCGAAAACAAGCAGCATCTTTTTCTTCTTTGCCTCGGCAAAAGCGGCAGCGATATTCCTTTCGCTCCCGCCGACCCACATGCTTATCAGATCGCTTGCCCGCTTGTGTAACACTTTCATTTTCAGTTGTTCTGCCAGAAACCGGGCATACGCCGACTTGCCGGAACCGGGCACACCGTAAAGACAAAGCGAAAAGTTCACTCCTTTGAGTGCTGTAATCCGGCGAGCCAAGTTTTCCAAATTGACATCGCAGTTGAGCAGTGCCGTTGAAAACTCATGTTCCGAAACGAACTCCTGCTTGGCAGTATATCCCATTGCCGATTGCAGAGCATCAATTGTTTTTTCAATCGCATCCTGATCGCCGGTCAGAGCGGCAGTGCGAAGCGAGGCATCAATGATTGCCGGGGCAATGTCATACGTCTTGACCAGTTTGCCGACCTTTTCCTTCGGCAATTTGACCTTGTTTTTTCGGGCGGAATAATCCCAAATGCGTGCCTGCACTGTCTCATCGGGAGCCTCCATATTCAAGGCGTAGGAAAATCGGCGGAGGTGTGCCGGATCGACACCTGCAATATCGTTACATGCCCAAATCACCGGCACCGGATTCGTTTCCAAAAGTTTATGAAAAAACAGTTTTGATTTTCTCTCGGTGCCCGTCTGTTGCCATTCTCCAAAGAACTTAAACCTGCCGGAAGGATCGAAAACGTCTTCCGCTTCGTCCATGAGCAGTACGGCGTTTTGATTGCCTTGCAGAAGACAGAATGCGGCGGCAAGATTTCCGCGTCTGCCATGTCCGTTCTGCTCTTGGGAAATGTCATCGGACACGGCAAAGAGCGATGCCCCGATTTCTTTGCAGAGCGTTTTGGCAAGTTCCGTTTTGCCCGTGCCCGGCTTGCCGTAGATCAATACGTTCACGCCGCGTTCTTTTTTTGCAAGGGCACTACCGAGCAAATTGCGGAGCCAGTCGTATTCTTCCTGAAGATGTTCGAAGTGTTCCGGTTTGAGTGTTGCTTTCTGCGATTTGCCCAGTGCGACTCGCCTGACGGCTTCCGGTGTCTTACATTTAGCAAGCGTAACTTCATGGAACATGCTTGTCCAGTCACGACCACTGTTTCTGCCTCCATACGTGTAGAGTCCCTTTTTCATCAACTCGCTCGTCGATGCCAGAAACTTTTCGTAAAGCCTTGGAGACACATCGAGCATCCCTGCCTTGATGCGCCGTTTTTCGTTAAGATCGTGACAGGAATTCGCAAGGTCTTGCAGTACAGGAATACTTTCGATAAGAATATCTAATGCGATCACGTCGTAGTATTCCGGCGAAAACTGAAAGGCATCGACGATGGCGGAGACTTCCGGTACGTTCGGCAATCGTCCGCTCTTGCCCTTGAGCAGTGTTCGGATTGTTTTGCACTCACGCGGCAGAGGCTGTGATTCGTTTACATTTTTCGATTTCCAACGGTGGCGTCGGCTTTCCCAATCTTCTTCGAGGTCTTTGTTTATTAACCATCGGGAATGGTTCTCGAACCAATTGCAGACATTTTTTTCGATGTCGCCGTACAAAGGACGCTTCACAAGGTTATTGAGATAGTACAAGACGATGTCTCTTTCGGTTTTCTGGTTCATGATATTTTTCTCCGTCGATAAAATGTGAATGTTCGCTACGGATTATAACCCCGATTTTTATAAGCGTTTCGCGGGGGATGACAGGTTTTGTCAGACCTGCGGGAAAATTTTGAAAAAAATCGGAACCGCAATCGTAAAATGGCATATTGCATTCCGTTAACAGGCATTCCGGCTCCGTGAACGAAAAAACTCCCTTGCATCATTTTCCGTTTATCGTTACTATTCCCGCAGTATCGTCGAGACAGTGTGCTGCATGAAATTTTATCCTCGTACCCAGTCCGTTAACTCCATCATTTCCGTCGTTGCGCCGGTGTTCAACGAATCCGAAGGCATTTGCTCTTTCGTCGAAGCCGTTGCTGCCGAATTGGAAGCATTAACTCCTGCCTGGGAAATTGTTCTCGTGGACGACGGCAGTATCGACTCCACTTGGGAAACGCTGCAAACTCTTCATGCAGAGGATTCCCGCATAAGAATTCTGCGGTTCTCCCGAAATTTCGGTAATCAGGCGGCAGTTTCGGCAGGATTAAAATTTGCCCAAGGCGATGTGATCATCACGATGGATTCCGACTTACAGCATCCGCCGGAATTGATTCCCGAAATGATAAAACATTGGCGGGACGGTTTTCATTCCGTTTTTACGATCCGAACTTATTCCGAAGAGACCGGCGTTTTCAAACGTTTGATGTCATCGGTCTTTTCCAAGACGATGAACTTACTCTCTCACACCCCGTTGCAGGAAGGCGTTTCGGACTACCGGTTGCTGGATCGTAAAGTCGTCGATTCGGTCAATTTGATGGGGGAAAATGCACGATTTCTGCGAGCGATGATTTCCTGGCTCGGTTTTCGGCAAATAGGAATTCCTTTCAAAACTAAACCTCGTGTGGCGGGAACGACGAAATTTTCCTTTGCAAAATTGTTCCGACTTTCGTTGGACAGCATTACCAGTTTTTCCGTGATGCCGCTTCGTTGGATTACGATGAGCGGACTTGCCGTGGCGGCGATGAGTCTTTGCTATGCGGCATATATTTTGGGGGAAGTGTGGGTGACAGGTATTACTTCGCCCGGCTGGCCCACGTTGATCGTTGCAATTTTATTTCTCGGCGGAATGCAGTTGACGGCTCTCGGTATCGTCGGTGAGTACGTCGGTCGAATCTATATGGAAACGAAACGCCGACCGTTGTTCGTCGTGCAAGAACATATTGGTTTCCACGCCGAAATGCAAATGAGCGTCGATAAGGAAAAGGCAGCCTAAGTGAGGGTGTAAAATTTTACCCGTTCAAGTGCAAGAAAATTCGCACCATCAAGGAAAGCAAAAAAGAACACAGAGACAAACATGGACGAAACAACGAACGTTAAAACAGAGATGAGTAAATTGAAAGCAACCACTTACTTCTGGACGGTTGTCGGCTTCTTTGCGATGATATGGGTATTGATTCCCAGTATGTTACATACAGGTTATCGAGGTGATGTGATTGAAGTTCTAAATATCGCTCCAGAATGGGTGTGGGCAACAAAACGACATCCCATGTTACCTGCTTGGATTTTGGAAATACTCAATATTTTTACAAACCGATCCTTTGCCGTTCCTTTCATTGCGACGCAGTTGTGTACGATTATAACTCTCTGGTCTGTTTGGAAACTCGGTCGAACCGTTTTCGATGAGCGGCTTGCTCTCATCGGAACATTTTCGGTACTCCCCTATTCTTTTTTTGCGATTAAGCCCATTTGGTATAACCAGAACAATGTTTTGATTGCTTTCTGGGCATTGTCCATTTACCTTGTTTTTCAAGCATTTCAAACGAATCGAAAACGATATTGGATCGGGGCGGGTCTCGCACTTGGATTAACATTTCATGCCAAGTATTCGGCGGTATTTCTCGTTCTTTCCATTCTTGTCTATATGTTCATGCGAAAAGAGGGTCGTAAATACTTTTGGACACCGGGACCCTATATTACAATGTTGACCACATTTTTGGTATTTCTGCCCCATGTGGTTTGGCTGTTTTCTCATGACTTTGCCCCCTTCTTTCACGTTTCATGGAGAACAGATACTGCCATT
>Ga0082212_10012079_pt1 | contig 10898 bp, 10 predicted proteins | sample TergutNt197P3_FD_71548 | JGI IMG/M metagenome (GOLD analysis project Ga0082212, IMG submission 71548) | Neocapritermes taracua P3 segment gut microbial communities from Petit-Saut dam, French Guiana - Nt197 P3 | ecosystem: Host-associated > Arthropoda: Insects > Digestive system > Gut ...
TATCTGTTGACACACTCTCTTGAGAGTGTGTCAACAGATACGACCCCCTGACACACGAGGTGACAAGCATCAAGCCCGGGGTGACAACCGCAAGCCCGAGGTGACAATACAGGAGGAGGCAACATGAGTGAGCAGCGCAGGGAAAGGTTGCTGGAGGCGTTGGAGGCCCAAAGCGTTGACGTCTACATTGCCACACATACGGCGGACATCCGGTGGCTGACAGGTTTTGCCGGTGTGTTCGACGAGGAGCAGGCGCATGTCGCGCTCATCCTGCGCGATGGCGTTGGCGCCTGTGGAGACTCCGGTAACGGGGCACATGCGGGTGGTTGCCTGTTCACCGACATGCGTTATTCCGCGGCCTTGCGGGAGCTGGATGTGCGGGGCGACTGGCGCATTTTGGATGAGCGTCGGCCGCGATGGCCCTACCTGGCTGAGACGCTTGTCGAGCTGCTCAAGGCAGCAGGCAACGGCAGCAAGAAGGCAAAACCCCTGGTGATCGGCATAGATAACGACCTGCGCCTGGACTGGTACCGGGCCCTGGAAAAAGCCCTGCATGAGCAGGAGCTGTTCAATTGTCAGCTGACAGAGATGGAGGACCTGCTTGTTGGGCTCAGAGCCATAAAGACTGCCGATGAGGTCGCGTTGCTCAAGGCCGCCCAAGCCATCACCGATGCCGCCTTCACTCATATACAGGGGTTCCTCAAGCCGGGACTGACCGAGAAAGAGGTCGCCACAGAGCTGGAGTTCTTCATGCGGCGTGCGGGAGCCACGGGCGCAGCCTTCCCATCGATTGTAGCCAGCGGGCCCTTCAGTGCGAATCCGCACCATGTGCCGGGGCAGCGCGTCCTGCAACGTGGTGAGATAGTGCTCATGGACTTTGGCGCCCGGCTGGATGATTACTGCAGTGACATGACGCGTACCCTCATGCTGGGTGAGGCGACCGAGCAGTTCAGGGCCATGCACAGCGCGACGCTCTCTGCACAAGAGGCAGTGATGGAGATGCTGAAACCGGGCGTAGAGGGGCAGGAAGCCCAAAAGGTCGCTGAGGACGTGATAGCCAAACACGGCTTTGCTGGCAAGCTGATCCACTCACTGGGACACGGCGTGGGCATCGCGATCCACGAGCTGCCACTGCTTGCGCCCAAGATCACCACAAAGCTGGAGGTGGGGCAGGTGGTCACCGTTGAACCCGGCGTCTACCTGGAAGGCGTTGGCGGTGTGCGTATTGAGGACTTCGGGCTCATCACAGAAGACGGCTTTGAGGATTTCACCCAATCTTCTCGTTATAAGATAGTTGTCTGACAAAGGGACGTGTGACAAAGGGGACGGAGCGTTTTGTCATAGTTGCTTGTAGCCAACTGTTTGGCCAGGCTAGTCTACTTCCTCAGTGGAACCCTCTGATAGTTCATTGGTGTTGGTCCAGGTGGGTTCCCAACCATCTGCGGCCTGATCCTGCTCCACCTCGCGCATGAGCTGATTCAGTTTGGCGGCCTCCAGCCGTGCTTCCGTGGATTCGGCGCCGATCCTGAACGATGCGCCGCTCAGATACCCGATCAAGACCATCAAGAAGACGCAGATAGCCAGGCCGATCAAATACACCACCATGTTTACCTGCGGAAACGTCCAAAGTTTCCAGCCAGCTATGTTGAAAAGCGCGTCTGCGACCATTGGCCAGGACAACCCAACCACCCAGACGGAGAAAGGCACGCTGGCGAGGAAACCCCAGCGCGAGACCATCTGCATACCGATGATCGCCCCAACAGGGATACAGATGAACCAAAGCGCGCAGAAAGGTACCGCGACGCAGGCAATCAGGATGCCCGTCCCAATCTCGAGTACATGATCGCTGGTCGCGACGTCGACAAAAGGCAGAAGCAAGAGAAGGAGCGCCAGAAGGCACACCGCGATCGCCACCGCGCAGGCGATCTTGAACCACCAGACAAGGCAGCGCCCCACAATGAACATGATGCGGTCCGCCTTGTCGGCCACCGCGTCGTTGACGGTGTAGCCGTAGGTGTGCTCATTGGGATCAGCATACTGGGCGGCCTTCGCCCGCCTTCTTTCTGCGTACGTCATCTTGAGGAGTGCAAGCATCGGTTGCACCAACTCGCCCGTGCGCTTGCCTACCTTCCTGTTGTTGCGGATCTTCTTGGGCTTGCTCATCCTGGTGGTCTCCGATGGGTTGGGGGTGGTAGGGCGCGTTCTTATCGTTATGAGAGAGGTTTTGCCTTGGTTTCGATGCCGAGAAGGGCGACCACTACGGCGACCAGGATAAACACCACGGTGAGCACGATAAAGACAAAGGTGAAGCCGGTTTCAGCGCCAAAGAGGTTGTAGAGGACGGGGACGGTGAAGGGTGCGATGAAAGCGCCAACGCGGCCAAAGGCGGCGGCCCAGCCCACGCCCACGCCGCGGATGTGCGTGGGATAGAGCTCGGGGGTGTAGGTGTAGACGCAGCCCCAGGCGCCCAGGGCGAAGAAGTACAGCAGGCAGCCAAAGCCGAGCACCTCAGCAGTGCTTGCGGCATGGCCGAAGAGCCAGGCTGCGAGTGCGGTGCCGAGCATGAAGAGCACCAGGACGGGCTTGCGACCGAGCCGGTCGATGAGGAGCGCGGCGCAGAGGTAGCCGGGGAGTTGCGCCAGGCACATGATGAGGGTGAACTCAAAGCTGCGGACCAGGTCGAAGCCGTGGGCAACCAGGAAGCTGGGCGTCCAGAGGACAAAGCCGTAGTAGCCGAAATTGATGCCGAACCAGATGACCCAGAGGACCAGGGTGGCACGGAGGTGGTCGTGCGACCAAAGGCGGATGAAGCCGGGGGCTTTTGATGCAGCTTGTGGGTGGGTGGGGGCTGTAGCGGCGGTCTCCTTCATAGTGCCCACAACAGTCTGCGACGACAACTCCTTTAGTTCTACAACCGCTGGGGTAGGCCCCGGGTCAAGCCCGGGGTGACAATCATCAAGCCCGGGGTGACATGTGACAAAAGGGACCGTCCCTTTTGTCATGATGCCTGCTTGCTGCTCCATGAGGGAGACCAGGGACTCAGCCTGGTCCAGGTGGCCGTGCTCGGCGAGGTAGCGGGGCGATTCCGGGACGGCAAAACGCAGGACTGCGGCAAAGAGGGCGGGCACCGCGCCAATGAAGAAGGCGGCGCGCCAGCCCCAGACGGGGATGGCGAGGTAGGCGACCAGCGCAGCGGCGATCCAACCCCAGGCCCAGAAGCTCTCAAGGATGACCACGTTGCGGCCGCGCTTTGCGACCGGGGAGAACTCGCTGACCAGTGTCGAGGCGGCGGGCAGCTCTCCGCCAAGGCCAAAGCCGGTGATGAAACGCGTGACCAGCAGCATGGAATAGGAGACGGCGATGCCAGAGAGTAGGCTGCCCACGCTGAAGAGCAGCAGCGTGAAGACGATGATGGTGCGACGGCCCCAGCGGTCCGAGGCGATGCCTGAGAGCGCCGCGCCCAGGATCATGCCAAGGGTGCCAGCGCTGCCCAAAAGGCCGAGCTGAGCGGTACTGAGCGCCCAGTCGGCGCCGATTGAGGCGATGACGCCGGCGACCATGCCCTGATCCATGGCGTCGAACAGCCAACCGATGCCGGTGATGAGCAGGACCTTGCGCATCAGCGGTGTCATGGGCAGGGCATCTATGCGTTGGCTGATGTTGATGGCGCGCAGCTTTCTGACGGGTAGGGCGGGCAACAGGGGCGTCCTTCTCGTTATGACTGTGACACTGAGAGAAGGCGTGAGGCGCGGGCGGAAAATACAAGTATCCAGAATACCGGGAGTTACAAGGCGCGGAGGGCTGATGCGGTATACTTCAGGCATGCGTTGCGAATTTGTTGCTTTGCGGGTCAGCGGGGAGTCCGCGGGGAGCCAGCGGGGAGTCAGCGGGGAGTTTGCATGGGTAAGACCGTGGCATTGTTTGCGACTTGCATCAATGACGTGATGTATCCTGAGACCTGCGTGGCGACGGTTGCGCTGCTTGAGCGCCTGGGTTGCGAGGTCGCCTTTCCCGTTGAGCAGACCTGCTGCGGACAGATCTTCACCAACACCGGTTATCACGCTGAGGCCCTGGGCGCGGTGCGCGCCTACGCTGAGGCCTTTTCCCCCTATGATTTTGTGGTGGGGCCGTCCGGCTCCTGCGTGGCCTCGGTGCGCGACCAGCACCCCCTGCTTGCCGCCGAGACCGGCGATGCGCGCTTGATGGAGGCGGTTGCCTCTGTGGTGGCAAGGACGTATGAGCTGACGGAATTCCTCATCGACGTTTTGGGCTTGGAGGACGTGGGCGCGTACTTCCCGCACACGGTCACCTTCCACCCCACCTGTCACGCCGTGCGCATGGCCAAGGTGGGCGACCGCCCAGCCCGCCTGCTGGCGCAGGTGCGGGGGTTGACGCTTGTGCCCCTGGAGGGCGCGGACCAGTGCTGCGGCTTTGGCGGGACCTTCAGCGTGAAGAACGACGCGCTGTCCGCCGCGCTGGTTGCCGACAAGGCCAGCGAGGTCATGCGCACCGGCGCCGAATACCTGGTGAATGTGGACAATGCCTGCCTGATGAACATAGGTGGCAGGCTGCACCGCGAGGGCGGGGCGCAGGGTGGTGGTTGCACGATAAGGACTATCCACCTGGCTGAGATCCTGGCCTGTACCGAGGGGGACGGCGGGAGGTGGGGGCTGTGAGCACCTCGTCACCGCCACATTCCGCAACCGCATCAACAACCCCGCCACCTGTGGCTCCACCCACCATGCGGCGTACGCCGGCGCCTCCGCCGGGGCGCCTGATCGATGCGCCGCCCTTCCCCCAGGGCGCAGCGGAGGCGCTAAAGAACCAGCAGCTGCGCGACAACATGCGTCATGCAACCCACACCATCCGCGCCAAGCGCGCCCGTGTCACCGCAGAGCTTCCAAACTGGGAAGAGCTGCGCGCTGCCGGCGAGGCCATCAAGAACCGCACCCTCGAAAACCTCGATTATTACCTGGAGCAGCTGGAGGCCAACCTCATCAAGAACGGCGCCCAGGTCCACTGGGCTTCTGATGCGCAGGAGGCCCAACGCATAGTCATCGACCTCATCAAGGCCAAGGGTGAGAATATGACGCATCAACCCACCCCCCAAGAGGTGGTCAAGGTCAAATCCATGGTCACCCAGGAGATCGAACTCAACGAGGCCCTGGAGGCAGAAGGCATCGCCGCCTGGGAAACCGACCTCGCCGAACTCATAGTCCAGCTGGGTCATGACCGCCCCTCCAACATCCTGGTCCCCGCCATCCACCGCAACCGCGACGAGGTACGCGAGATCTTCCTCCGCGAGATGAAGCTCTACGGCAAGCCCGCGCCGGAAGACCTCGACAATGACCCCAAGAACCTCGCCGCGGCCGCCCGCCTCCACCTCAGAGAGAAATTCCTCCGCGCAAAAATCGCGCTCTCCGGCGTCAACTTCTGCGTGGCAGAGAGCGGCACGCTGGTCATTGTGGAAAGCGAAGGCAACGGCCGCATGTGCCTCACCCTGCCCGAAACCCTCATCTCCATCACCGGCATCGAGAAACTGGTCCCCACCGCCCAAGACCTGGAGGTCATGCTCCAGCTGCTCCCGCGCTCCTCAACCGGCGAGCGCATGAACCCCTACACCTCGATGTGGACCGGCGTCACCCCCGGCGACGGCCCGCAGGAGGTCCACGTGGTGCTGGTGGACAACGGCCGCAGCCGCGTGCTTGCTGACCCTGTGGGCCGCGAGGCCCTGCGCTGCATCCGCTGCGCCGCCTGCATGCACCAATGCCCCGTCTATGAAAAGGTCGGCGGCCACCCCTACGGCTCGGTCTACCCGGGCCCCATCGGCTCGGTCCTCACCCCGCAACTCCGTGGCCTGGACAGCGCCATCGACAAATCGCTGCCCTACGCATCCACCCTCTGCGGCGCCTGCGCCGAAGTCTGCCCGGTGAAGATCCCCATCCCCGACATACTGGTGCATCTGCGCCAGCGCGTTGTTGACGAGAAGAAGCGAGGCCACCGCGGCTTGGAACAATCCCTCATGCGGCTGGGCGGTTGGGTCATGGCCAAGGGCAGCCGCCTGGGCCTTGCCGGCGCGGCGGCCGGGTTAGCCCGCGCGCTTATCCGCAAAGAGTATCTGCGTTCGCTGCCCGGCTTGGGCAAGCGCTGGACCGCCGCGCGCGACCTGCGCATGCCACCCCGGCGCAACTTCCGCCACTGGTGGAAACATGAGAGGGGAGGGCAGGCATAATGGGTCGCGAGGAGATCTTCACCAACATCAAAGCCGCCCTGCGAACACAGGACAGAATGGGGACGGTTCTAAGGACAGAAGGGGACGGTTCTAAGGACAGAATGGGGACGGTTCTATTCTGTCCTTTTCAAGGACAGAATAGAACCGTCCCCATTCTGTCCTTAGAACCGTCCCCTTCTGTCCTTACAGTTGAGCTTTTCATCGATCTGCTTGTCGACTACAAGGCCACGGTGGAATGCGCCGATGACAGCAGCCAGATAGCCGTATTGGTCGCGCGCTTCCTCAAACAGGCGCAGGCTGAAACCTGCGTGGTCCCACCCGGGCTGGACCCGGCCTGGTTCGCGGCAGCCCAGACAGCTGGCATCCAGGTGCGTGTCGATAATCCGCCACTCTCCAAAGAGGAGCTCGACCAGACCTCGGCGGTCATCACCGCCGCTTGCCTGGGGATGGCAGAGACGGGCACCATTGTTCTGGATCACCGTGCCGATCAAGGCCGGCGCATCATCTCGCTTCTGCCGGACACCCACATCTGCGTTATCCGCAGCGACCAGATCGCTGCCGGCGTGTCAGAGGCCATGGTGCACCTTGCACCCTTGCTGCAGGAAGGCCAACCACTGACGTGGATATCAGGCCCCTCGGCTACCAGCGACATAGAGCTCTCCCGTGTGGAGGGAGTCCACGGCCCCCGCAATCTCTACGTGATTCTTGTCACATAGAAAACGCCCCCGGCACAAAGGCCAGGGGCGCTCAGGTTTCCTATCGCTGAATAAAATCACCCAGCGGCTTTGTTCAGGGCGTCCAACTCTTTGGTGGTGAACCAACCGTCGGGAATGGTCACATCAAGGTGGCATGATGTGCACCACATGACCGAGTACTCATGCATCTTATGGCAAGTGCTGCAGTCCAGATTCCCATTGTGGTTGTCATGAGGATTGCGGTGCTCGTCAGCGCTTGATGCCTTGAGATCCTCAATGGTAGCGATGCCCTCATGGCATTCCGGCCTCAAGCAGAAATCGATGCCGTTCCTATCGTGGGAGCCTTCCTTTGGCTGCTTGTATGTGAGCTTGAATCCCGCAAGGGGGAACTGATAATTCCCACTGATCCACGACATGCCTTCTGTCAGTTGCGCGCTGAGCCCATCCTGGTGGCAGTCGATGCAAACGGTCTGCGGATTGCCGTCACGGTGGACGGTCACACCCAGCGGGCCATCAACATCAGCCTGAATGGCGTTAATGGAGGTGCCCTCCAGATAGCTTGCTACATAGCCGTCCATTGGGGTATGGCAGATGAAATTGCAGAACTTGGGATTGGGATGGAAGGCAAGATACGCGCCGCCACCGCCCGCGCCAAGGACCACAATGACAATGATAACCACGATAAGGATCTTGAAGCCCACTCCCCGTTTCTTCTTCTTGGGCTTATCCTCAGTTTCCGACTCTGTTGGGGAGTCCTCAGCAGCAGCAGCGTCAGCAGCCTCTGCAGCTTCAACTGGCTCTTGGTCGTCAGTGATTTCCTGGCTGACTTCTTCGTTGTCGCTCATGTTTCACCTTTCCGAATGGGCAGTCATTCTTTGACAGCTGCTCTTTAGCGGCGCCATCAGTGTCACATTATAGCGCAAGCATAAAAACAATTATGGTCAAGAACAAATACCAGCTCGTACAAAAAGGGTGATTTATGGAAATCCGGACTCTCTGCTGCCAGTGGAGGGTTTGTGAGAGGCCGGTTGGCAGGGGAGAGAATTGCTACTAGGCAAGCTTGCGGTAATTATGCTATGATTAGCAACACTATTAATATTATGATTATTATTATATGGCTGCTGACCAGGCGAAACAGGAGAAAACAGGAGGATAACGATGGAATATGTGATGGATACTTCAAAAGTCACAACAAACGGCCAGGTGACGATACCTGCCGATTTTCGTCGTCTGCTCGGCTTGAAGTCAGGCGATAAAGTGTTGTTCTTCCTACGCGAGAACGGCGATGTGGTTGTAAAGAACGCATCTGAGTATGCAACGCAAAACGCACGCGCCGATCTTGCTGGTAGCGCGAAAGATATCAACAAGAATACCCAAGCAAAGATCCAGAAGGCCGCACCTGAAGCCGAGCCAGAGCCTCAATACAAAGGCCGCCACAGCCGCTGAACGGGCGGTTCTAAGGACAGAAGGGGACGGTTCTATTCTGTCCTTTTCAAGGACAGAATAGAACCGTCCCCTTCTGTCCTTACAGCTGCTGATTGGTACTGACTAAGACAGGGATATCATCGATTCGGTGTGCTTTGTTATCAAATGTTTTTAAACGGTAAGTCGCCTCAAGTCTCAACCAAAAATCAGGGGAGGTTCCAAGCGCTCTTCCTAAGAGAACTGCCATTTCTGGGGATATCGCTCGTTGTCCATTCACTATTTCAGAAATGGCAGACTGTGGTTTGCAAATTGTCTTCGCCAGCTTGTACTGTGAAATACCCAGAGGCTCCAGGAATTCTTCCTTCAGTATTTCTCCAGGGGTTGAGATGTAGGAATCAATGGTAGTCATCGAACTCAATCCTTTCAGCTCCACCTACCCAGTTTCGCGTATCGTAAACTGCTAGGCATTGACAAGATTCCTTTTTGGACGACCGGCTTTCCTCGGACTTCGCTTGTAGTCATTAACCGACTCAATGGAAACCATACGAAGACCGTTGAAGTATCTATCCCTTAGCTTTCCTGCGGTTACTAATTGGGTGACACGTCCAGGCGATATTTTAAGATCTTCAGCTGCCTGTGTGAGTGTCAGATACTTAAGAGAATCTATATCCTCATCTGAAAGCACAATACTGATATTAATGCATTCAGCAACGTGTTCGGGTCTTGGAAGAGGCTTCTTCTCATCAAGAAGGCCACCAACAACAAGCGACAGAACATCAGCTGCATTATCAAGCGCTTCTGCACGCGTCCTTCCTTCAGTAAATGCATCTTTCAATTGAGGGAAGTAGACAGAATACTTTCCATCCTGTTTTTCTATTACAGCCTCGTAGGTGAATCTTCTCATAGCGCCCTCTCCTCCACTACTAGTTAAATATAAAGAACATTACAATTAAATGCAACAGTCTGTTTATAATAAAAACGCAGAGAATACCAGAGCAAATCACTGGCCAGAATACTGGAACCAACCATTAGGAGTCTCTTTAACCGGTAGAGACAGTATAGCACAGAGAAGCGAACAAATGTTCGTATTTTGAAGAATTATTAGAATTAATATTCCGTTCAGGAAAATGTAAGCTTCACGGTAGATTCCGTTGAAATGCGCGAAGAAGAGGAAAGAGCGGCCCTAGCTAGACCGCTCTCCAATCTTTAGCGCACCCGTCCCATTCGTTTCAACCCGGCGGGCGCTACCACGGCAAGTATAGCAAGAATCCCTACTGCCGACAACGCACCCACCTGGTCTTCTCGTAATAAAAAGCTTGACATTCAGGTTACCTGAACCTTTACCCTATTAGTTCTATTAACAATGACAATTAGCCCATATACCATAAACCAAAGGAGCAACCCTCATGCACCCCACCCACCCCACCGCCACGCCCAGCGAGGCTAGCGAGCCCAACCACCCCACCCACCCCACCGCCACGCCCATCACCATCGACCCCGAATTCCAGGCCCTCCTCCCCGCGCTCGACAAAGAAACCTACGCGCGCCTGGAGGAGAACCTCCTCCAAAACGGCTGCCGCGACGCACTCGTAGTCTGGGGCGACATCCTCATCGACGGCCACAACCGCTACAGCATCTGCACCCGCCACAGCATCCCCTTCACCACTGTCAGCATGGACTTCGACTCCCGCGAAGCCGCGCTCATCTGGATCATCTCCACGCAGGTCGCGCGCCGCAACCTCACGCCCCTCCAGCTCAGCCACTACCGCGGGCTCCACTACAAGGCGGACAAAAAGATACAAGGCACGAACAATCAGTACACGGTGAAAAGTGAAAGTCGTCAAAATGACGACAAGCAAAAGGTGCAAAGAACCGTGACCCGCCTCTCCGAGCAATACCGCGTATCGCCCAAGACCATCGAGCGCGACGCCAAGACCGCCCAGGCCATCGACGCCATCGGCGACGCGTCACCAGAGGCCAAAAGGATGATCCTCTCCGGCGAGGTGACCATCAACAAGAAGGACCTCCAGGAGCTCCTCACAAAGTCGCCGGAGCAGATCGCTCAGATAGCCGCCAACATCGAAGGTGGTACTTACGATAAAGATGCGGCCATGCTGTTCTCGTCACCCACACCAGGGCCGGAAGGGCTCACGGTGCCGGGGCTGAGCGCCCCATCCGGCCCCGGCTCCGCCCCACCCACAGCCACCGCCAAGGCCAGAACCCAGGCCCTGGGCGCCGCCCTCAAAACCATCACCGCTGACTTCCAGAAGGACTGGTATGCGTGCGCGGGCAGCTACAACACGGCCGGCATGAAGGCCGCATTGCGCATCCACATCGACCGGCTTGAGGACTGCTATCAAACCAACGCAAACTGGTAACTGGGACAGGGAGGACAGAAGGGGACGGTTCTAAGGACAGAAGGGGACGGTTCTAAGGACAGAAAGGGACGGTTCTAAGGACAGAAAGGGACGGTTCTATTCTGTCCTTGAAAAGGACAGAATAGAACCGTCCCTTTCTGTCCTTAGAACCCTCCCTTTCTGTCCTTT
>Ga0082212_10012080_pt1 | contig 10898 bp, 11 predicted proteins | sample TergutNt197P3_FD_71548 | JGI IMG/M metagenome (GOLD analysis project Ga0082212, IMG submission 71548) | Neocapritermes taracua P3 segment gut microbial communities from Petit-Saut dam, French Guiana - Nt197 P3 | ecosystem: Host-associated > Arthropoda: Insects > Digestive system > Gut ...
GGTTATAACTCCGATCCGCGCCCCGTATTCCGAGCGTTCACGGCGGAAGTCCGGCGGGTGATCGTCCAGCAGCTTCAGCTTCCAGTTATGAAGCGCGGCAATGAGACCGCTGTCGCTTTCGCAGGTCCATATATAAAAATCCACGCCCCAGTCATGATCGCGTGATATTTCGTCATCGTAACCAAAACATTCGGAACCGTTACCCGCAAGCCCGGCAGCGAGTCTTGGGAAAACATCGGGGAAATCACGTTTCAGCATCGGTTCGGCAGTATTGCGGAAATATGTCCTGCTCAATTCCAGCCCGTTCATTCAGAGCCGGCTCCCCGCAAACGCCCGCTGAGTAAGTCAAGCTTTTTCTGTACGTTTACAACCGAGGGGTGGTCCGTACCGAGCAGTTTTTCCATTACCCGTTTTGCATCCGACAACTGCCAAATTGCCGACGGCAAATCGCCCAGCAGTTCATAAATATCGGAAATACCGCGCCTGCACACGGCGAATTCCATGTTTTCGCCAAAAAATCGTCGCGTAAGATCAATCGCTTTATTGAACAGTTCAAGAGCGCCGAGCCGGTCGCCTCTGCGGAGCAGTACGGAAGCTTTTGTTGCGAGCGCGGCGGAGTGGTGTCCGTCCGGGGTTGACATGGCATCGTATATTTCCAAAGCCTCTGTTATATGCTCTTCGGCTTTTTCAAGGTCGGCGAGACTAAGGTATATTGCCGCAAGGTTGTTCAGCGATGTAGCGATTTCACGTTCATTTGAACCGCCCGCCCGCATGAGCGACAGCGCTTTGCCTGCATATTGGAGCGCCTGCTCGTGTTCGCCTTCATCCTGATACGCAAGCGAAATGTTGTTAATAACGCTCACATATGCGTAGCTTTCCCGTTCTCCTGCGTCTTCAAGCATTTCTTTCGTTTTAAGAAATAGTTCCAGCGCCATGCCGGCATTGCCTTTGAGCCGGAAAAGCCCAGCTAAATTCAAAATGACAGTCGCGTATTCCGGCGAACCCTCCATGCCGAGGGATTTAAAAATCTCAACGGCCTGGTTAAACGCGTCCTCAGACTCGGCGTATCGGCTGACTCCTCTGTAAAACCCCGCCAGTTCGTTGTATAGCCCGGCGCTTTCAATACTGCCCCTGACGGCATCGTTTACGGCATTCTGAATGAACTTCTCGACTGCATTAAGATCGCCTGCCCTGTATAGCTCGTCAAGCTTCTCGTAAAACTCATTCAAATAATAAATTCTCCATTTTCATACTCCGCTCTCACAGCGGGCAGGCGTCATCCGGACAGCATCCGAAAAACATTTGAATGACTTTGCCTGGCGCGTTCTCCCTCGTCGCCTCTTCCGCCGTGTCCAGCGATTCATAGCCGTAAAACTTCACGGAATTTTGAAGGATCTCCCGTGCAAGCGATATTCCGTCTTTTTTGAGCGCAAGGATGTGTTCTTTAAGCGCCGCAAGGGTTTTTACGGAATATGTCAAAAGCTCACTATGCTGATATGTTTCGACAGATACTTCGTTGCCATCCTGTGTTGAGTACAGCGGACGGCCTTGTCCTGATACATAAGGGTAAGTTTCAAAAAGCTCACGGGTCTGTTCAAGAAGCATATCGGATATTTCCCGGGCAAGAGAGCAGACATCGTCGGCAGGCTGGGTGATACGCTGTATCAGTATACTGTATTTTGACGGCTCTGTCGTTTTCATCATGTGTATATATTTTGCTTCGACAAGATTGCGCCCTTCTTTGCGGGCCGCAGTCAGATCGTCAAGATACGATTCTACAGCACCGTGCGGCCATGTCTCAAACTGGGCGGTGCGCATCCCCGAAAATGTTGTAAAGTCCTCCTGACATTCGGCGCGCTCACTGCCTTCGTTTACCGAGATAAACATGTCCCATTCTGTGGAGATGATTGCTTCGATAAGATTTTTGTTTTCGTCCATAAAGCAGTATTCGCGATTGTGGCACGGTTGTCAACAAATAACTGAACGCGAATAAAGAATCTAAAATTGTATTTGTATTCATTCGTTGACTCTTTTCTTTGGTATATGGTATTAATCGCCATGGGCGCAGATAAATTCCAAATGCCGCGTGCTGCAAAAATCACCATCGTCATCTGCGCCTGTCTTCTGCTGGCGTATTTGATTCTGCGCATTATTCCCTATCCTGAACTTGAACGATACCAAGACCGGTCATACGGCTTTGCGGCACTTGACCGGAACGGGCGGGTACTGCGTGTGTTTCCCTCGGAGGACGGGGTAAAACGCGAATGGGTTTCGCTTAAGGACATCCCTGCCGGTGTTGTGCGGATATTCATCCGCGCCGAGGACCGGCGATTTTATTTCCACCCCGGTGTTGACCCCGCCGCCGTTGCCGCAGCTGCCCTGCGAAACCTCCGCGCGGGCCGCACCGTGTCCGGTGCTTCGACCATCACCATGCAGCTTGCCCGGCTGATTAACCCGCGGGGGCAGGGGCTTCGATCAAAATTCCGCGAGGCTTTTGATGCGTTGCGGCTTGAGGCGCGGCTTTCGAAAAAACAAATTCTCGAACTGTGGATCAACGGGATTCCCTTTGGCAGCAATATCGAAGGGCTATCGGCTGCAGGCCGCGCCCGTTTCGGCAGGGAGCCAGCCCGCCTTGACGATGCCCGCGCCGTCCTGCTCGCCGTTATTCCCCGCAGGCCGGGCCTCTACGATCCGGCTCAAAACCCCCAGGCGGCAGTTAATGCAGCGCTGGCCCTTTCCCAGAGCTGCCGGCTTGGGCTTTCGGAATCGGCGTTGATGGAAGCCGCCGCCGAAGCCGATCCTGAAAGGCTGGCCGATGCGAAAACACCTTTTTATGCGCCGCACTTTACCGACCGTGTAAAGTTGCAGACGGAAAAAATACATGGTCCTGTGCGAACCACACTCGACCTTGATTTACAGTTGTACGCCCAAAGACGGCTGCTTGCGGAGCTTGCCCTGCTTGAAAACAACCGCGTGAGCAACGGGGCGATACTGGTGATCGACAATGCCAGCGGGGCGGTGCTGACCTACGTCGGTTCGGCTTCGTGGTTTGACGATCTAATCGGCGGCAAGATCGACGGGGTGCGGGTTCAAAGCCAGCCCGGCTCTTGCCTTAAACCGTTTCTGTACGCGCTTGCCTTGGAAAAAGGTTTTTCGCCTAACGATATACTGCCCGATATCCCGACTATTTTTGGATCAAGCGAGGCGTACAGTCCGTCAAATTTCAACCGCCGCTTTAACGGGCCGGTGCGTTTTCGAATCGCCCTTGCTTCCTCGCTGAATGTTCCTGCGGTGTACCTGCTTGAGCGGCTGGGCATTCAGGGTTTTGAAGACTGGCTTGCCGGCCTTGGTTTTGATTCGATTGCGGCGGCTAGGGGAAGCTACGGTGTGGGACTTGCTCTGGGCAATGCGGAGGTAAGCCTTGAGGAGATGACGCGGGCCTTCGCCGCCTTTCCCCTTGGCGGACGCTTGCCGGATCTGCGCTTCATTGAAACCTCTTCGGCGCCACAGCCGCGTCAGATAATGTCGCCTTACAGCGCCTGGGTCATCACCGATATCCTTTCCGATCAGGCAAGCCGCTTTGTCGGCTTTGGTCCGTCCCCGGCCTTGGCAACCGAATTTCCCTCGATGTTCAAAACCGGCACGGCAAACCAGTTTCAGCACATTTGGGCGCTTGGCGCCAGCTCACGTTATACCGTTGGTGTGTGGATGGGGAATTTTTCCGGTGAGACAGTGATCGGCAGGACGGGCAGTTCCATTCCCGCCCGCATCGCCTCGGATCTGCTGAAGGCGCTTGAACAGACTGACGGTTCGAAGAATTTCCCCACTGTTTCCGATGCTCGTGAAATTCAGGTCTGCGCCCTTTCGGGAATGGCCGCCTCTCCCATCTGTCCCGGCTCGGCGCGGGAATGGCTGCCGGCAGATAAGATACCGGCTTTCTGTACCTGGCACCGTCAGCCGGGAGCCGTACCCGAGTACCCGCCTGAATACCAGGCCTGGCTTGTGGAACGTTTTCGTCAGGGCGCGACGCAAGGATCATCCGTCGGATCTTCAGGCGGTGCGTATATCCGGCTGCCTGTTTCCGGCTCTGTGTTTTACTTCGATTCTGCCCTGCCCCCCGAAGCACAGGCTGTCCGAATTGAAACTGCCGGCTTCAGCCCGGGTGCACTGGTTTACGCAAATGACATTTTGCAGGGCAGCCTTAACCATGCTGGGGTATTTGCCCTGCCCTTGCGCCGGGGTCCGCAGCGCATTGTCGTAGAAGACGAAAATGCCCAGAGCGCAATAGCCATCGACGTTCGGTGATTTTTGGGAACAATGCTAAATAGGTAGCCAATACCACTTTAAATATGTATGGTCATTCCTGCGGGAGGTAAAAATGGCGGAAATCGAACTATCCGAAAGCACAATTTATGGAAATATCCGTACTGCTCTTGTTACCGCGCGGCAGAAAGCGTATTCCGCCATCAATTTCACTATGGTGGAGGCTTATTGAGAAATAGGGCGGCAGATCATGGAAGCCCAGGAGAACCAACGTGCTGAATATGGGGCAGGGCTAATCAAGTTCCTTGCGGAACGGCTCACTAAAGAGTTTGGGAAGGGTTTGATGAAAGCAGCCTGCGGTGAATGCGTCAGTTTTTCCAGGTTTTCCCGATTCGTGCCACACTGTGGCACGAATTGAGTTGGTCTCATTACAGGCTACTTATCAGAATCGACAATGATCCCCGACGTGAATTTTACCTCAGCAAAAAAGGTATTGATAAATAAATTAAAAACCGGATAATATATTCAAAATTTAGGATTGGTGGAATTAATATGGATAATGGAATATTATATGTTGTTTTTAACAAATGGATTCGTAATCCAGACACAAATGGTATTCCATATAAAATTGGCATTACAAGAGGTTCAGTCGAAGATAGATATTATGGACTTGGCTTAAAAATGCCTGGTAAATTTGAAACGCTTTTTGCATTTGAATTTAATGATTGTGCAAAAGCTGAACAATTAATACATGGTATTCTAAATAAAAAACGTGAAAATGGGGAATGGTTTACTATAACTGAAAAAGAACTTGAACATATAAAAATGACTTGCGAAATAATGGAAGGAAAACTTGTAACAAATGAAGTAGAAAATGAAATTGAAACAGAAACGGGATCTGAAAATATAAGTAACAATGAATTAAATTTTTTTGACGGAAACCAAGATGAAAATAAATTTGTACGAAAAAATGAAACGCAAGAGAAATTATCAGTAAAAATTACCGGAAAGGATGTTCTCAACATGAGAACTGGTGACACAATTTCAGACTTTTTAAGTGTAATTCAAAACTCAAAAATACCTTATTCAGAATATTGGGCTGGAGAAGAATATAAAATAAAAAATTCACCTATGAAAGGAATCAATTGGATTGGAAATGATTATAAACCTTTGGCTGTAATAATAAGAACAACCGGAAAATATTCAGAAGACAGCAATGGGGAGCGATATGCATTTGAAGCAAAAAATGGTAATGTAGATAAAAAAATAAAATCAAACCAAGTATTGATTAATCAGCCGAAATACAATTATCCAATATTGTATTTCCTGAAAAAGGGTTCAAAATATACATTAATTGGTAAATATTCTGTTGATAAAATATATGATACATATGTAACCTTAATTCCGTATACAAACAGTAAATAAAATGTAATAGGATTGCCCGGGAAAATTTCCGTTTTTACTGCCTAATTCATGGTTTTTCAGGAATTTTCGGTTGTTGTGTGATTTTTCTTTCCATGCCGTTCAATATGTAGTATAATTGACATATGAAATCCATGCCTGCATGTTTTACCATTAATAAATTGGCTCTTATTCTTACCGTTCTTGCCGTCATCGCTTTTGCCGCGTGCGGCACCGAACAAGCCGTTGTTGATGATCCTGTGCCTATACCCGTGCCGGTGATTGTGCCTGAACCTATACCCATACCTGTTCCAGAGCCTGTAGTTGTCCAGGAGCCGGAAATTGTTCAGGAGGAAGAGCCGTTCATTCCACTTATTGAGATGATTTCCATACGAGGCGGCAGTTTTTTAATGGGCAGCCCGGAAAGGCGCGATATCGAACGCAGGGAGAATCCGGTTCACGAGGTAACGGTCAGGAGTTTTTCTATGGGTAAATACGAGGTGACCCAGGGGCAGTACGTTGAGGTTTTCGGAGAGAGCCCCAGACGTTTTAACGATACCAACCCGGAGGATGCGGGCCCGGATGGCTGGATGAAACTCCCTGTCGAGGGGGTAAACTGGTACGATACACTGGTGTTCTGCAACAAACTCAGCATTGAGGAAGGACTGGATCCGGTCTACAGTATAAACGGCAGCGTTAATCCTGATGACTGGGGGGACCCGCCCCAGGCAAGAAGGGCCGAATGGGATGAAGCCCGGATGATCATCGGGGCTAACGGCTACCGCCTGCCCACTGAAGCGGAGTGGGAATACGCCGCGCGGGGCGGCAGCGATTCAAACGGTTACACCTATGCGGGGACGGACAGCGCCTTCCCCGACGACGTGGCGTGGTACGACAGGAACGCGGAAAACAGAAGCCACGAGACAGGGAAAAAAGCCCCCAATGAGCTTGGCTTGCACGACATGAGCGGTAATGTGATGGAGTGGTGCTGGGACTGGTTTGAGGAAAGCTATTACTCCAACAGCAGTGCCGACAATCCCATTGGGCTGTCAACCGAAGAGATTAGGCGGCAGCAACGGCAGCCGACACGGGTACTAAGGGGAGGTTCACATGGCTACAGGCGCGATTTTGCCCGTGTGGCATACCGTCACTTCAATGAGCCTCAAAGCCGGTATCTCGGCATTGGTTTCCGCGTAGCACGTTGGGAGTGAAGGTAGTTACAAGTTAAGAGTTACAAGTTACAAAACACCCACTTCTTGTAACTTAAAACTTGGAACTTGGAACTAATAATTCCCAAAGTTCTTCCGGCCGGTCGATGATTCGTGCCGCGCCTGCCGCTTCCAGCGTAGAGCGGGAACGAAAGCCCCAGCTAACACCCAGGGGATAACAGCCCGAGTTCCTTGCCGTTTCTATGTCGATTTCTGAATCCCCCATAAAAATGGTGTCACCGGGGTTTTTGCCCATTTCAGCGAGGATTTCCCAGACCGCCTGAGGATCAGGCTTTGGTGTCATGCCGGGACGCAGGCCGGAAACCATGTCAAATGTATGCGGCCCGAAGAGTACGTCAATCAGGCGGCATAAAACCGAATCAGGCTTGTTGCTCATGATCGCCGTTGCAATTTTTTTTGCTTGCCTTAGTCCGGAAAGTTCCGTCAGGAGTTCACGTATTCCCGGATACGGTTTGGCCAGGTACTTTTCCACGGACTGCTCGTCCATGAGCCGCTGCGCGCAGGCCCCGACCGCCTGGATATTGTCTGCTGTCCGCGCATCTTCCGGCAGGGCAAGCTCGGCGAGCCTGATTGTACCCCAGCCGACCATGTCGCGGTATTTTACCAGCGGCGCAGGCGTAAAGCCGTGCAGGATCAGAGACTGGTTCATTGCCGCCGCAATGTCTTCCAGTGTATCAAGCAGGGTTCCGTCGCAGTCAAAAATAACGCATTTGTATTTCATATCGTTTGTACCTTTGCATCATCAACAACGGATACGCCGCACCAGAGACTAATTTACTTTAAACCGGGAAATCTCGGTGTTTAGTTCATCGACATTGCTCTGATTTTCGTAGCCGATTTCCTGCACTCTGGTAACGGCGCTGGTGATCATCTCCGCGCTTTCGGTCATCTTGTCCATTCCTTCGGCCACATTACCGCTGATCTGCTTGAGACTGGTGCTTTGGTGCATTACCTCCCTGCTTTCGGCTGCCATTTGAACGGAAGCTTTCTGTACTTCGCCGGTTACGTCGTTAAGCCGGGTAACGGCATCCAAAATCTGCCGGCTTCCGACTTCCTGCTCTTCCATTGCGTTGCGTATTTGGGTTTCCTGATTAGAAACCGTTTCAACTTCCTTTTCCATTGTACTGAAGCGTTCCAGCACAATACCGGTAGACTTGGTGATAGTGTCAATAGAAGTTTTAATTTTTTTAAGCACGATGCTGATGGTTTTGGACTGCTTTCCCGAATTTTCCGCAAGTTTGCGGATTTCATCCGCTACTACGGCAAAGCCTTTCCCCGATTCCCCGGCATGGGCAGCTTCAATGGCGGCATTCATGCTTAATAAATTGGTCTGGCTGGCAATATTTTGCATTACCGAGTTGATCTCCAATAGCCCTTCCGATTCGCGGGCAACTTCCTGAATGTCCTGGGAAACCTTTTGAAGATCGATCCGCCCTGCTTCGGAAGAGGCGGCCAGTGAATTGATATTCGTCGTGTTTTTTTTCAGGGTTTCGGTGACCGAGCGTATACTCGCCAGCATTTGCTCAATGGCTGACGAGGATTTGGCTACAACATCTGCCTGTATGTCGATATGGTTGTTCAGTGTATCTAACCCTTCGTTGATCCGTTTCATTGACGCAGCTGCGGTATTTACCTCATCTGCCTGGTTCAAAACCATTCCCCGCATATTTTGGATGGTTTCATCGATCTTCCCGATAACCTGAGAAGTTTCGACCATCGTGCTTTTTAGTTCATCGCTGGTGTCCGAGAGGGCAAAGGCCTTGCTTTTGATTTCCTGGAGCAGCCCGCCCATTCTATCGAAGGTCAGGTTGAAGAATTCCGCAAGGGTCCCGGTTTCATCCTTTTGTTTGACTTCAAGCCGCCGTCTTAAATCCCAGTCGCCGGAGATCTGGTCGAGCGTCGTAACCATCATGTTAAGGGGCTTAAGCAGTCCGGTGATAAACAAAAAGAAAATTACAAAAATAACAGCAATAACAAGAATCATCGCTGCAAAAATAACGGTCATATTGGAATTAAGATAATCCGCAAGGGTAAGCGGCAGAATTGCAGTGATATACCAGTCCAGGGCCGGAATATTACCCAGGGCGATCTCGCCTTCAGATGCACTAAAGCATTGAATTTCTGTGGATTTTACATCTTTCGCCCTGGCAAGAATATCTTCGCCTGTTTGTCCGAGCGCTTTGTCCAGAGTTACCTTATTGGTAATGAAGTCCATTTCACGGGCGCCGGTTATTTCCCCGGTAGCGTTAAAGAAATACAGCGCCGCCCTGTATGTATAGCCTTTATATATGATATTGACAAACTCCGTCAGGTCGATGCCCGTCCCCACAAGGCCGATGGGCGTACGTCTGTTGTCAAAGACCGGGGCGTTGATCCAGAGCATGACCCTTTGAATCTCCGCGTTGTAGTTGATGTTGAAATTGAATTTTTCGGTTTCATAGAGGGTCATTTTGTACCAGTAGTTGTCGGGGTCTTCGGGATTGACCGTGTAATGATTGTCTTCGGAAAAGTAAAATTCTTTGTCAGTGTCGCTGGCCCAGAAAACCGTATTACTCGTGAAAGCCTGCCGGTATCCTTCTATTTCATCAAAGGCGATTCTTTGCAATTCGGCATCTGAGGGATCGAGAAAGTGTCTTTTTATCAACGGCGAATCGGCCATTTTCAGGGCAACGGCAATCTCACCGTTTACCGATGCTTCCAGTCTGATCCGTTCGATTTCCACCGCTTGTGCCAGCTCATGGCTTGCATTGACATGGACAATCTGCCGCATGGAAATGACAAAGGCCACGCTGCCTCCGATGAAAACCGCCAAAAAAAGCGTGATCGAAAAGACGAGGAATCTATGTTTGATTGATGTGCGGGTAGTCATAAAAAATACTCCTTAGTCCGGCATTGTACCACAGGGCCGTCTTATCGAACAGCATCGTTTATGCGATAATGGGGCGGAACTGCCTATGTTTACATTCTGCCCCGCATGCACGTCGGAAAAAATTGGGTTTATAGACGGCAAATCGTTTCGCTGCCCTGACTGCGGCTTCGTATACTACCACAACATAGCCGCCGCCACCGGCTGCATAATCAGCGTGCCGGAGCCTCTCGGTGAGCGCCTGTTGTTCCTCGTGCGGGGCGACGAGCCGGCAAAGGGCAAGCTGGATCTGCCCGGCGGTTTTGTGAATCCCGGCGAAGGCGCCTTTGAAGGGCTGTATCGGGAACTGCGGGAAGAGATCGGCTGGGCGCCGCATGTCCCCCCCGGCGTCCCGCTTGCCGAAATTTTTACCCTGTTTGCCTCGTTCCCCAATGTGTACCCGTACAAAGGCATTGACTACAATACCTGTGATTTGTTTTTCTGTCTGCGCGCACCGGGCCTGTGCGAACAGGACCTGCGCCTCGATCGCGATGAGGTCACCGGTGTTCGTTTTGTCAGGCCGCAGGATATTGACTTTGAAGAAATTGCCTTTGATTCGATTCGCCGGGCGCTGAGGGCGTATCTGGCAATGCAGACATAACTGCTATGTGTATAGCTTGACTATTTTTCGTTTTCTTACCATTTTTACATTATGTTTCATTGCGTTCCATGCAAAGACCTTGCTATTTTCGGCGAGTACCGTGCGACAGCAGAAGCCCTGTTCCCGCAGGGTGAATCGCCGGGACCGGGTCTTGCCGCGACAATTGGTTTTGCCGAAGCGCTGGGAATTGGGGTTGAATATCAGCGGCTTTTGGATGTCACAAAAAACAACGCCAAGATGCAGGAGTTTCTGGGGCATTTTCAGAATAACCTCGATCTGTTAATACAGAAAACATGGGTTGAAAAGGCCGATGTTGAGCGCAAGGAAAGGCTGCAGGATGATGTGCCGCCCTTTATGTCATATATTATACAGGAAGATTTTCCACAGGCGCTCGAAGCATTCGGTGCAATCCTGGAAGAGCTCGCCTACCTTTTTTTCGGTACGCAAAGCTCCAAGGACGACTTTACCGAGTATACCTTCCGCATTGACACGCAGATGG
>Ga0082212_10012081_pt1 | contig 10898 bp, 13 predicted proteins | sample TergutNt197P3_FD_71548 | JGI IMG/M metagenome (GOLD analysis project Ga0082212, IMG submission 71548) | Neocapritermes taracua P3 segment gut microbial communities from Petit-Saut dam, French Guiana - Nt197 P3 | ecosystem: Host-associated > Arthropoda: Insects > Digestive system > Gut ...
ACGAATTTCTTCCACCAGGCGGCTTTGATATTGTTTTTCAGTTCCGCCCCCAATGGTCCGTAGTCCCAAGTGTTGGCCAACCCGCCGTAGATCTCCGAGCCGGGGTAGATGAACCCGCGCCCCTTGCAGAGCGCCACCAGTTTGTCCATGCTTTTTTGTGTGTTGTCCATACATTTCTCCTCCTGTTATGCGGCCTTACCGTTATTATCCCACTACCTCGTAATGAAGTTCCGCGAATTGATTGTAACGATTGATATTTTTCAATGATAAACGTGTTTGAAAATCATTGTCTCTAAATAGCGGAATTCCATTGCCCAGCAAAATGGGAGCCACCGTAATGAAAAGTTCGTCGATCAGTTTCTCTTTGATAAAAATCTGGAGCAACTTGCCGCCGCCAACGACCCATATAGTTTGGCCGTCTTTGTTTTTCAAGCCTCTCACAAACCCGGCGGCGTCATTATGGATAAAGGTTATATGCTTGACGGCTGGTTTTGCTGTTCCGGTGAAAACGAAACACTCCTTGTCTTTATAAATGGCGTCCTCCGTTTTTTCATGCTGTAAAATCCAATCGTACGTAGTTCTCCCCATAAGCACCGTATCTACCGTATCATAGAATTTCGCAAAGCCGTTATCCCCCTCGCCTTCCACGCCGAACAGCCAATCCATTCCATGGTCGCCGGTGGCGATATGCCCGTCCAGACTTGCCGCGATATACAACACCAATTTACGCTGATTCATCTTAATCTCCCGGTTACAAAACTCTAACCTTTTGAAAAGGTCAGGCTTGCCTATACCCCTGTATAATATGAAAGCACCTTCATGGCAAAACGGGCGGATACCGTGGCAGGGCCGCCGCCCATTTCAATACCCACGCCAATGGCGTCTACGATTTGATCTTTCGTGACCCCTGCGTCCAATGCCTGTTTTATGTGCCACTCCAGACAGGACTCGCAGTTGATGACGATGGAGATGCCAATAGCAATCAGTTCCTTCTGTCCTTTCGGGAGAGCGCCGCTGGCAAAGGCCGCCTCTTCCATTTGCAGAAAGTTACGGTATACCGGGGAATGGCGGCTGTAAAAACCGTGCGCTTCTTTCCTGTCCTGTATAATTGCTTCAATTTTTTCTATATCGGCGTCTTTCATCGTCACACCACCAGTTTTATTTCCCCACGCAGAATTTAGCAAAAATCTCGTCGATGATTTCCTCCCGCACCCGCCGCCCGGTCAGTTCGCCTATGCAGGCGAGGGCGCGTTCCAGTTCGGCCAGCACCGCGTCGGGGGTGACGCCTTCCCGGAGGCCCGACAGGGCGCTTCGCACCGCGTCCAGCGTGCGGCGGATGGCGTCGGCCTGCCGCTCGTTGGTCAGCACGGAACCGTCGTACAGCGTGTCCCCGGCCTCGTAGAGCCGGCGGAGGGTGCTGTATACGGCGTCGAGGCCCTGCCCGGTCTTGGCCGAAATGGGCAGCACATGCAAAAAGGCGGCTTCCAGCTGTTCCGGTTCCAGTTTTTGCGGCAGGTCGGCTTTGTTAATCAGAATCAGACACGCGCGGTCACGCGCGAAGTCTAATACGGCGCGGTCGGCGTCGTCCGCCTCCCGGGATCCGTCCAGCACCACGAAGAGCAGTTCGGCGTTCTCCGCCGCGCCGCGCGCCCGGGACACGCCCGCCATTTCCAGCGCGTCCCGCGTTTCGCGGATGCCCGCGCCGTCGGTAATGCGCAGTTTCACGCCGCCGACCGTCACCGTCTCCTCCAGCGTGTCGCGGGTGGTGCCGGGGACCGGCGAGACGATGGCGCGCTCATGCCCCACGAACGCGTTGAGCAGGGAACTTTTGCCCACGTTGGGTTTGCCGAGGATGGAACACCGCAGCCCCTCGCGCATCAGCAGCCCTTTTCCGGCCGTTCCCAGCAGGGTTTCCAGCGGGGTCATCACCGATTGCAGGATCGCGGCGGGTTCGCCGGGGGCGATTTCCTCTTCCGGATAATCCACCGCGGCGTAAAAACGGGCCAGCAATCCGGCCAGCGCGTCATAGGCTTTGGTGAAGACAAGCCCCACGCGCCCCTGAAGCTGCCCGGCGGCGTTGCGGGCGGCGTCACGGGTCTCGGCGGTCACCAGGTCGGCCACCGCTTCGGCTTGCGAGAGAGACAGCTTGCCGTGCAGAAAGGCGCGGCGGGTAAACTCGCCCGGCGCGGCCGGCGCGGCCCCCGCTTTGTAAAGCCCCTCCAGCACGGCCCGCAGCGCCGGGATGCTGCCGTGAAGGTGCAGCTCGACCATGTCCTCGCCGGTATACGAATAGGGCGCGACCATCCGGACGGCCATCCCCTCGTCAAGCAAAGCGCCGTCAATGACCGCGGCGCCCATGACAAAGGCGCGGGGCTTCCATTTGGCGGGCGGCAGACCGCCGCGCGCGTGAAAGACCGACGACGCCAGCGCAAACGCCCGCCGGCCGCTGATCCGTATGACGCCAAGCGCGCCGGACAGCGGCGGCGTGGCCAAAGCCGCGATGGTCTCCATTCTGCCCGCCTCCTTTACAGTCTCGGAATATCCTCTCCCCGGTCCAGTATCTCGAACCGGCTCAAAAAGTTCTGCTGCAGCGACATCCGGCTTATGAACAGGCCGGTGCCGGCGCCGTTGTGGACGATCAGAAACTGGAGGTCGCCGATACGGTGAAGTTCCACCGTATCGCGCCCGCCGTCCAGAAAATCCATCGTGATCCGGTACGCCGGCGGATGGGCCGGGATTTCGGCGTCGGTGCCGCCGTCCTGCGCGATCCGGAGGGCCGACATATACAGTCTGCGCGCGTTGGTTTCGGACAATTCCTTATCGTCGAGCCACCCTTGGATTATATGCGTATCGTCGTCCTGATAATCATGCGCAAACCGCAGTACACGGGTGACGCCCTCCAACTCAAAAGTCAGCGACGAAACCTCTTTGATGTCATACAGCCAGATCGTCGCCAGGCGGAGTTGGGTATAGTCGGTCTGCAAAAAACGGTAATCCCCTTTGGCGTCGAACAGGACGGCGTCATAGCCCTCGATCATTACATAGCGCCCGCCCTGTTCGGCGTCGTGACGGCCGATCAGCAGCGTTCCGCTCCATCCGTCTGGCCCGGTCAGCGTCAGCCGCGCGGGGTCGTCCAGCCCATATCCGGACAGATCGGCCGGGAGAAGGGCTTCCACACGGCCGGGCGCGATTTGGGTGATCGGCGCAAGGAGGACGGTGCTAATCATCCCCTCGTGGCCTTCCCCCTCGACCGGCCGGGAGATTACATACTGGGAGGAATTGGCCAGCGCCGCTTCGGCCATTTCCTCGTCGCTCCGCTTCCGTATCTCAATGACGCCGCCGTTTTGCTCGAGTAAAACGCCCTCAATGAACGGCCACGTCGGCTCTTCCTCGCTGGACGCCGGATAGGGGAAGAAAGAGAGGTCGTAGAAATCCTCCATCGTTTGGGTGAGGTAGGAACTTTGCAACTCTGACAGCAAAAAAACCTCGCGGCTGTTTTGCCTTCGCGCGTAACGGCCTTTTCCCGCCGCCTGCTCCGCGCCCACCATCAACTCGGCTGACGTGCCGTCGGCGCGGTTGACACGCCATGTCATCACCGGCTTGTCAAGGCCGAACAGAGCGAGTTGTTCGTCGCCGGCCTCTTCGGTCACCCGGGTCAGATAGGTCAGTGAACACGCGTATGTGTAGGCGGTTCGCATCGCCGACTGTCTGCCGGGGAAAACCGCCTCCGGCGCGTCCAGTTCACAGTCTCCGCTATCCGGGTCGCGGCGGAGGGTATAGGGTATCCCGCCGCCCGGCGAGAAGAGAACGCTGCTCACGTTGTCCTGTGTCTCGCGGATCAGATCGGCCGGTTCGCCGGGATGGCCGCCGTTATCCGTATCCTCCGGTTCCGGGGGCCGCGTCTCCGGCCATAAACTCAGCGCCGCGATCCCGGCGGCAAGCGCCAGGACGGCGGCAATGCTAATAATCAGTACCGGACGCCGCATATCACTGATGCCTCCGTCTGCGCCAGACCAAAATTCCCAGCGCAAGGATAACGAGCGGAAGGGTGATGACCATCAGGATCAGCACGGCGCGGGCCTGTCCGGCGCTAACCGGCATCGCCTCGCCGCCAAGCTGTTTGCCCGGGATATATACGCTTTGGCCGAACGGGTTGAGATCGTTGGCAAGATCGGCGATCAGCTGGATGTTGTAAAAATACTGCCCATAGTAATTTAAGAATATATCATCGACCAGCCCGATGCTGGAGACGATCAGGTTAGAGTGGACCGGACTGCCGGCCATATCATAGGTCGTCTGGCGGACATGATAGCCCAGCGCGAAAGGACCGGATTCGTCGCCGCTCTCCCGCTCCAGCGACTCGGCGCCGCCGGCCCCGTAGTCCTTGGCGTAGGAAGAGGCGGAATAGGTCTGGATCAGAGGATATGCCGCAAAGCGGCCCCTCGCGTCTCCGGCCCATTCGGACCGGACCGGCCGCGCGCCGACCATGGCGACCGGTATGCCGGAGGCTTCCGCGTCGGAGAGGGAGGGGAGGATCCCCGCTCTGACCGGCGCCCCGACAAAGTTGCGCTGAGAGAAATAGCTGTACTGCTCGTCGCATATCATTTTGCTGTCGACTGAAAGGCCCCACTGCCCCAGGAAATCGTCGAGCAGCGGCAGCGAGAGGGTGTTGTAATCATAGAAAATCATCGCGTTGCCGCCGTTGGAGAGGTATTCCTCGAGTTTATAAATCTCTTCGGTCAGAAAGTCGGTCTTGGGGGCGGAGGATATGACGACAACCGTGTCCTCCGGGATGTCCTGAAGCGCGAGGTTGACGTCGGAGTGGGTATAGCCGTACCGCTCGAAGAGGAGCCGCAGAATGCCCGTCTCATCTTCCCGGTGTCCTTCGAGAAAAACGACCCTTGCCACCTGTTCGCTCAAAACATACAGCAGCCCGCCGACCAGTTCCTGATCGGCCTTCATGCCGGTGACCACCGTCTGGCCGTAGTCGTCGTAGCCAAGCGAGAACAGGCTGGCCGCCGGGACTCTGACGGCGCGGCGCGCGCTCAGAAGGATGACGTCGTCCCGCGTCATCCCCTCCAGTTCGGCGTGCGCCTCTTTGAGTTCGGTCAGCGAGTTGTTGTATTCGGGGCCGGCAAATGAGTTGAGGTCGGGGTTGACGTACTGTATCCGGAGGCGGCCGCCGGACATAGAGGCATAATTTTGCAGAATCTCGACGATACGCACCCGAAGGCCCTGCGGATCGGCGATCCACGCCGATTCGTCCGACAGCACGATGACGTCGACCGTCTCACCGATCCCCGACAGGACCTCGGCGGCTTTGTCGGAGAGGGAGTATATGCCTGTCTGCGTCAGGTCGGCCTTGAGGTAGAAGCGCTCGGTCAGCATCCCGGCGAAAATGTTGAGCAAAACGACAGCCGTTAAGAAGAGAACGGTGATAAGCAGCGAAAAGCCGCCGTATTTCAGTTTTTTCCGGTCCATACCCTATGCCCACCTCCTTCTCTCCAGCCTGCGCACGGTGAAAAAGAGGAAAACCGCGCTGACCGAGAGGAAATAGACGATGTGGTCCAGCGCCAGCACGCCCCGCGTGATGTCGCCGTAGCGCCCGAAGACCGAGATAAACCGCAGCGCGTTCATAACCGGCATCGGCAGCGCGCCGCTCCGGTAGAAATTCAGCGCCAGGATCTCGAGGATGTACAGCGCCACGAAAAGGCCCAGCGAGCCGACGGCCGCGACGACCTGATTCTCGGTCAGCGAAGAGATGAAGACGCCGATGGCGATATAGGCGGAACCGATGCAGAGGATGCCGATATAGTTGCCGAAAACCTCAGGCATATTGTTCTCGCCGAAGACCGAGACGGTAAAGGGCCACAGAAGCGTCAGCAGCAACAGGCAGACGAACACGGCAAACGAGGAAAAATACTTGCCCATCACAACGCCGGAGAGTTTCACCGGCGAGGTAAAGAGAAGCTGGTCGGTCTTTTGCTTAAAATCCTCCGAAAAGACGCGCATGGTGAGGATCGGCGTCACAAACATCATCACCAGCAGCATGAAGCTGAACACGCCGGAAAGCGACTGGGAGCCGCTCAAGGCGTTGTTGAGGTAAAAGATCAGATTGAGGACAAAGATATAAGCGCCGAGATAAATATATCCGATCGCCGAAGTAAAATACGCCTTGAAATCACGTTTGAAAACAGCCAGCATCTATTCGTCCTCCTCTTCAAAAAAATCATCCAATCCGTCTTGGCTGTCTTTGGCGGGCGCTTTCGGGAGGCTTGCCGGTTTGTCGGCGGCGGCGTCCTCGGTGAGTTTTAAGAAGATGTCTTCCAGCGAGGCGTCCTGCGGGCGCAGCATCAGGATGGGATACCCCGCCTTGGCCAGCGCCGAAAACATCGGCTTGCGCACGTCCAGATTGGGTTTCGACTCCACCAAAAAATCATAGCTGCCGGATTCCATCTCGCCCAATGGCTTCGCGCTCTTGACGCCGTCCTGTCCGCGCAGCAGCGAGTGGACGCCGTCTTTCGGCCCGGCGACGCGCACGACCAGCGTCCGTTCGCCCGAAACGGCCCCGGCAAGGTTTTCCGGCTTGTCGTCGGCCACAATCACGCCGTTGGCGATGACCAGCACCCGTTCGCAGACGGCCGAGACCTCCGGCAGGATGTGCGTCGAGAGGATGATGGTGCGGCTCTTTCCCATCTCTTTGATGACATTGCGTATCTCCACGATCTGCCTTGGGTCGAGGCCAACGGTCGGCTCGTCGAGGATCAGCACGTCGGGGTCGCCGATCAGCGCCTGCGCCAGCCCCACACGCTGTTTATACCCCTTCGACAGATGCCCGATCACGCGGCGGCAGACGCCGGTCAGCCCGGTCATCTCGCAGACGCCGCCGATATGTTCCTGCTGGCTGGGGGACTTGACCCCTTTCAACTCATAGGCGAAATCAAGGTATTCCTCCACCGTCATGGCGTGGTACAGCGGCGGCTGTTCGGGCAGATAGCCGATGTGCCGTTTGGCTTCGATCGGATTTTCCAATATATCGACGCCCGCTATCTTAACGTCCCCCGCATCGGCGGAGAGGTAACCGGTGAGGATATTCATCGTGGTGGTCTTTCCCGCCCCGTTGGGGCCGAGGAAACCGACGACCTGGCCCTCGGGGATGGAGAAGGATATATCGTCGATCCCGCGGCTTTTACCGTAATTCTTGGTCAGGCTGCTTACTTCTATCATGATAACCCTCCGTTTGCGAATATCATATAAGATAAAGACGGGCTTGTCAAGGTTTGGCGGCTTTGAGTTCAGGGCAACCGCATGAAAACCTCATAGAGCGGAAAGCAAGATCAACGCCATGAATCATGCGTTAAAACAGGATGTTCATTCGGGCGATTTGTCCCGCACAAAAAAAGACATCAAGCATAAAATCCATTCTTTCATGCGGAGGCTTCAACATAAGAAAGAGTGCTCTCGCGCTTTCTTCCGGCATCAAAAAGTTGCCTGCTGTTTGGTGCAGGAGTAATATCTATGAAGTCGGCAAAAATGCGCGAAATCATACTCACCCCCTAAGGGGGAAAGCGCCAGTTCATGGATCGCGTTGCAGGAATACTCCACTTCGGCTCTTTGGAGAGTTTCGTTATCCCTGATGCCGAGTTTGTTGATTAAGACATCAGTACTTTTATAGCAATACGGATCTCCCACGGTCAATCCTCTCTTACGGTGTACTTCTTATCCAAAACACGGCGAATATCATCGCCTGTCAACTCGCCTTTTTTCTCTTTCTCGGCAAGTTCCAAAAACTCCACAGACGGCTTTATCCCATCTAGCTGTACGATTCCGATCGCATAGCCCCACGCTTGCTCATTGGATATAGCCATAAAAAACACTCGTCTTTCATGCATTCAGTATACCATAAAACCATTACAAAAGCAAGGAGGCTGCAAGTCAAGGCTGTCGAGGTACTGAGCGCACAAATTGGGAAGCGGCAGACTGAAAAGGCCGATTTGGAAGTCCAGCTTGCGCGGGAGAAGATGATCCGCCCGGTACTCACTTATGAGGAAGTCAAGCTTTTCTTCGAGAAGTTCAAGGGTGGCGATGCTAATGACTCTGCCTATCGCACGGCGTTTAATACATCGCCACAACCATCACCGATGAATTACCATGTTGACAAACACAATGAAGGGGGGGTATAATATGGATTGAATAATAGTATTATTCAATCCATATTTCGAGGTGCGTTATGTTTGATATGCGGCGTGAAGAATTGGTCGAACGGTTAAAACGCTTGGATGAAGACGCCTATTTGTCCTTTGATTCGGACGGGCGCTTTCACCTTATCATTGTTGGCGGCGGCGCGCTTGCTCTGGATGAGGACGAGGCTCGGGCGAGTGCGCTGAACGACAGCAACTATGCTGACTTCAAAGCAAGCTATGACGAGTATGCAAGGAGGTGCCGGCCATGCGGGAACTGACATTCAAGGGCTTTCTTAAAAAACATGTTCGGTCGCTTTCGTTAAGCGGTACAGGCGGACTGTATAAATTGGCGGTTGAGGCAGGCTCCGGCAATCCGCGGCTGACCGAGCCGTTGTTTCTTTATGCCCTGTTTTCAGGAACGGAAAATGTTCTGTTGGCGGCGGCTAAAATACCGGCGCTCCGGCGTGAATATGAAGATATGCTGGCCCGCTATGACCGGCATACTATAGAACTTGCCTTGCAAGCAAACGACCCGGCGCTGCCGGATGGATACGCGAAGGTCTATAGAAGCTACCTCTACGAAAAGAACAAAACACGTAATGACGCCCATACAAAGAAATTGATGCGGGGGAGAATCACGCGGCTTCAGCAAGAAAAAAACATAAGCACATACCGGCTGTACACGGACTTGCGTTTCAATCCCGGTAATATGAATTCGTTTATCAAGCATGGGGATACATCTAAGGTGAGCCTTGAGGCAACAAGACAGATGCTTTCGTATTTAGAGCAACGCTGAAGCATTGCCTTTAATGTGGTATGCTGTTATAGAATTGATGATAATTAAGGAGTGAACTGCGTTGAACATGAAAACCCTAATCATTTTCTACTCCTACGTAAGCGTCAAAACCAAGGGTTGTCTTTGGGAAGGTTTCGAGGATATCAGGGCATGAGCCCATTGACGCGGATATACCAAATGCTGCTCGCCCATTACGGCGATTTGCGCTGGTGGCCGGCGGAGACGCCGTATGAGGTAATGGTCGGCGCGGTGCTGACCCAAAACACGGCATGGGGCAACGTGGAAAAGGCCATCGGCAACTTCGGGGGCAAGCTTTCACCGCAGGTGATTCTGAATGCAGCCCATGATGATCTGACCGACATCATCCGTCCCGCCGGGTTTTTCAATCAAAAGGCGGTATACTTAAAGGAAGTGACACAGTGGTTCGCCGGGTATCATTTCGATGTGCCGAGGGTTCAACAAAAATCGTTGGAGAAGATACGCTCTGAACTGCTATCGGTAAAAGGTATCGGCAAAGAAACTGCCGATTCGATTTTGCTGTACGCGTTTGGATTCCCGACATTCGTGGTGGATGCTTACACTATCCGATTCTGTGAGCGTTACCCTATTGACGCAGGAAAAGGCTACGACGCAATCAAGCTGTATTTTGAGAAAAATCTCCCCAAAAATGCAGAGGTTTATAACAATTACCATGCCTTGATTGTTATAAATGGCAAGGAACACTGCCGGAAGAAGCCGATATGCGACGGTTGCCCGCTTGAAGGGCGCTGTAGGCGCGGTGTGCTCAAAAACGAATAAACTAAAGAAACGGAAGCTGGATTGGTGGGATTAAGATGATGGCTACACTCAGCGAAATGACTGCCGGGAAGGTAATCCCGCGCAATTTCGGAAACATCGGTACCGTATGACGTGCTCCCTTCCGTAGCCTATGTCTGCAATTATTATAACCCATTGAGAGGTGAAGCGCAACTTTGCATACCACAACCATATACGGAAACACTAACGGTAAAACCCGACTTGAGAAAGGTTGCGGTATGCAATTGCAGAGAAAATACGGTTAGGCGTTATCGGGACGGGTATGGCATGGGAGCGGCTGCATTGGCCGGCGCTCCAAAAACTGAGTGATAAATACGAAATCACCGCCGTTTGCAATAAAACAGTTGAAAAAGCCCAAACCTTTGCAAACTCCATCTCCCTACCGCCGGACAGGGTGTATGCTGACTACCGGGAAATGCTCACACGCGATGACCTTGACGCCGTTGACATTCTTGTGCCGATCAGCGAGAACTTCGAGGTGGCGCGAGATGTGCTGAACGCTGGACGGCACCTGATCGCCGAAAAGCCTTTCGCCTCTTCACCCGAAGGGGCAAAGGAATTGATCGCGCTCAAAAACGAGAAAAACCTGACCGTCTTGGTTGCGGAGAATTTTCGGTATGATGAGGAAAATCTCATCATCAAAAAACTGCTCACCGATAAAACACTCGGCGAGACGCTGGGCTTTATTCAGGTGACCGGCGCCGACTTCGAGAAAGAGCAGACCGGCGATACCTTCGCCGCCAAAGAATGGCGGCAGAATCCCGCTTTTAAGGGCGGTATCTTCTTAGACGGCGGGATCCATGATATTGCCCGGATGCGTTTCCTGTTTGGGGAGGTTACAACAGTTTCCGCCGCCGGACTTCCGCAGGAAAAGGACTACTGCGCTTGGTCGGCGATTTCGGCGCTGCTAAAATTCCAATGCGGCCTTGCGGGGCAGTACAGCTATTTCTCTTCTGTCAGTGAACTGAACAAGCCGCCGGTCGGGTTGCGGATTTTCTGCGCGGAGGGCGAGATTTACCTTGAGAGCAAAGAGTGCGGCAAGGTTCAGGTTTTTCGTAAGGACGGGACAAGCGAGGAACACGCCTTTGCGCCGGGGCAGGGGT
>Ga0082212_10012082_pt1 | contig 10896 bp, 6 predicted proteins | sample TergutNt197P3_FD_71548 | JGI IMG/M metagenome (GOLD analysis project Ga0082212, IMG submission 71548) | Neocapritermes taracua P3 segment gut microbial communities from Petit-Saut dam, French Guiana - Nt197 P3 | ecosystem: Host-associated > Arthropoda: Insects > Digestive system > Gut ...
GAAATCAAAAAGGAAGCATTGGATAAAGATATTTTCCGCGTTTCGTTAACGGTTAAAAACAACGGCGTCATGCCAACTATCAACCAAATCGGCGAAAGGTCTTATTACCTGAAGTATATAACAGTACAGATCAAAACCGCTTCGGGACAAAACCTGTTGCAGGGAAATGTAAAAGTAACCAGACCTGTTTTGAGCGGAGGCGAGACTGTAGAATACACGTGGCTGATTCGCGGCAGCGGCAAAATCAGCATCGAAGCCGGATGCCCCACTGCCGGATACAACACAAAGGAATTAGCGCTTTAGTAGTTTTTAGTTTTTTATAGAATATACAGTATTAATCAGTTATAAAATGAGAGCAGTTATCAAATATACTTTTCTGACCATCATAAGCCTTTCAATTATGAAAGTATCCGGCCAGTCATACAGCGACTTATTCTTTCAGGCGGCAGGCTCGCCGATGAACCCGAAAGTGCAGGTCAGCTGGAATCATTATAACACCAATGCAGGCATTGAGAAAATATGCAGGGATATCGTCAAGGCATATCCACAACTGGCCAAATTGGAAAGCGCAGGCAAATCGGTTGGCGGACGCGACATATGGGTCTTGACCATTTCCGACTTTTCAAAAGGCGATCCAGGTCGCAAGCCCGCCATGTGGGTTGATGGCAATATCCACGGCAACGAGATACAGGGATGCGAAATGGCGCTTTACATTGCCTGGTACTTAACGGAAATGTTCTCAGGCAATAAATTCATACAGGAATTACTGGAGCAAAAGACTTTTTATATCGCCCCCACCATCAACCCCGACGGACGGGCGGCTTTTACCGAATCGCCCGGCGCTCTGCGTTCGGGCATCCTGCCGTTGGATAATGACAGGGACGGCATCGCCGATGAGGACGATGCGCAAGACCTCAACGGCGACGGATTTATCACCCAGATGCGCAAGAAAAACCCCAACGGACAATACATCGCCGACCCGAAATACCCCAACCGCATGATACTTGCCCCTGAAGGCGTACAGGGCGAATACGACCTTTTAGGCAACGAGGGAATCGACAACGACGGCGACGGGCGCGTAAACGAGGACGGCCCCGGCGGTTATGACCCCAATCGCGACTGGGGGTACAACTGGCAACCCAACTTTATCCAAAGCGGTGCGCTCAAATACCCGTTCTCTTTGCCCGAATCGCGGGCGGTAAGGGATTTCATCGTGAAGCACAACAACATTGCAGGCGTGCAGAGTTTTCACAATAACGGCGGACAACTGCTAAGCCCTCCGGGCGCCGAAGGCGACCGCAATAACATTAACCGCACTGACTTGGCCGTCTATGACGCCATCGGTAAAAAAGGAGAAGAATTGATCCCTGATTATGCCTATTTAGTGCTATACAAAGACCTGTATACCGTTTATGGCGGCGAAATAGACTGGACGGCATTCGGTCGCGGCATCTTTACATTCTCGAATGAACTCTGGGCGTCCGCGATGATGTTTCGGGGCAAGTACAAGGACGACCCGGCTGCAATGATGTACGAATTTGAAAAATCACTGCTTTTTTACGATTCCTTCGTTGAATGGGAAGAATTTGACCATCCCCAATACGGAAAAATAGAAATCGGAGGTCTCAAAAAAAATGCACCGCAACGCCTGCATCCCGGCTTTTTGCTGGAGGGCGATTCGCACCGGAACGCGGCATTTGTAATTTTTCATGCCTACAATACGCCGCTGCTATCAATTAGTAATGTTACCGAAAAGGCTATCGACGGCGGCTATAAGGAAATTACCGCATTCATCACCAATCACCGCATCATGCCCACCCATTCAAGCTTCGACGTACAAAATAAAATAGAACGCCCCGACTGGGTTTCCATCAGCGGACCGCAGGTGATTGCCGGCATGGTCATGCAGAGCGCTTCCGGCGATCAGGGTATGCGCAGCGGCATGGGGAGTAGCGGTATGCAAAATGTATACAACAATCAAAGCGTCGAACAAAAAGTCAACCCCTCGAAACTGGCTTTGAGTAATATCCCCGGTAACAACACCGTCGCGGTACGATGGATCGTAAAGGGAAATCAAAAATATACCATCACCGTCGACAGCGCCAAAGGCGGGTTGGCAAGTAAATAATAAGTCTTCTATTTTTATAAACATTAAAATAATAATTCCTATGAAAAAGTTCAAATCTCTTCTGTTTTTTACAGTTTTAGCGATTTCGATTGCCCTGTCCGGTTGCGAGTCGAAATATAAGTATGAAAGCGTACCGAATGATCCGCTGCAAACACGGATTTATACCTTGGACAATGGTTTGAAAGTATACTTATCCGTAAACAAAGACAAACCCAGAATACAAACATTCATTGGAGTACGCGTGGGCGGCAAAAATGATCCGGCCGAAACGACAGGATTAGCCCATTATTTTGAACATCTGATGTTTAAGGGAACGAAACAGTTCGGTACATCCGATTTTGAAGCCGAAGAACCGCTGTTAAACCAGATTGAAGCGCTATTTGAGAAGCACCGGAATACCTCCAGCGAAGATGAGCGCAAAGCCATCTATGCCGAAATTGATCAGATTTCGCTGAAAGCTTCTGAAATTGCCATACCAAACGAATACATAAAACTGATGGCAACAATCGGTTCGCGAGGTACCAATGCGTTTACTTCTTATGACCTGACGGCTTATATGGAAGATATTCCGGCGAATGAAATAGAAAACTGGGCGTATATCCAGTCAGACCGTTTTGCCAATCCGGTAATCCGGCTGTTTCATACCGAACTGGAAACGGTATATGAAGAATACAACATGAGCCTGACGCGCGACGGACGAAAGGTAAATGACGCCATCATGAATGCACTGTTTCCGCACCACCCGTACGGAACTCAAACCGTAATCGGAACGCAGGAACACCTGAAAAACCCTTCGATCATCAATATCAAAAACTATTTCGACACCTACTATGTTCCTAATAATATGGCTGTTTGTATGGCAGGCGATTTCAATCCCGATGAGGTGATACAAATTATTGATAAATATTTTGGATTGTTGGAAAACAAGCCGATCCCCCCATTGAAAGTGTCGCAGGAACAACCCATTACAAAACCGGTTGAGAAAGAAGTGATTGGACTGGAAGCCGCAAACATAGCCATAGCTTTCCGTTTCCCTGCCGCCAGCTCAAGGGAAGTAGCCACTTTAGAACTGATGGATTTCATGCTGACCAACGGGCAGGCCGGTCTGATTGACTTGAACCTGGTACAAAAACAAAAAGTATTGCGTGCAGGAAGTTATGTCAATGCGATGTCCGATTACAGCATATTCCAAATGTATGGAACGCCAAAAGTAGGACAAACACTTGAAGAAGTGCGCAACCTGCTGCTCGGACAGTTGAATATCCTGAAAGAAGGCGATTTTGACGAGCGGCTGCTGGAGGCTGTAGTTAATAATTTCAAACGCAATCAGTATTATCAAAGGCAGGAATACCAGTATGCGGCACAGATACTGCTGTATAGTTTTATCAATGGCGTCGACTTGCAGGATCAGGTAAACAAAATCGATTATCAGTCCGGCCTGACAAAACAGGATATCATCGATTTCTGCAACAAGTATTTGAATGACAATTATGTGGTGGTTTATAAACGCGAGGGACAGCCGGATAACAGAAAAATCGACAAACCGACCATCACGCCCATCCCGACAAACCGCGACAATGCAAGCGAATTTCTTGTAAATTTCAAAGAAAGGAAAGCGCCGCCGCTTACCCCGGTCTTTCTGGATTATTCCAAAGACCTGACACAACTAACCGTAAAAAACAACCTCCCGTTACTTTACAAGCAAAACACATTAAACCCCCTGTTTTCATTGTATTATGTGTTCGAAATGGGTAATAACAACGACAAGGCGCTGGGAACGGCGTTCAACTACCTGAGTTATCTGGGCACATCAACGAAAACAGCCGAAGAGATAAAAAGCGAATTATACCGGATGGCGTGCTCGTTCAATACAATGGCTACCAATGATCGCGTATATGTATATGTGAGCGGACTAAGTACGAATTTCGAGGCGGCGATGAATCTGCTGGAAGATCGGCTGGCCGATGCAAAAGCCGACGTCGAAACCTATCAAAACCTTGCTGCCGACATACTGAAAAGACGTGCCGATGCAAAATTGGATCAGTATTCGAATTTCGGCCAGTTAAACAGTTACGCTACATGGGGGCCGAAATCGCCTTCCACGCATATCCTGACTGAAACCGAACTGAAAGAATTAGATCCGGAGGAACTTGTGAAACGCACCAAAAATCTGAAAAACTTCGAACATCAGATCATGTATTACGGTCCGTTAACTGCCGGCGAAATCACCAAAATCATCAACGACAAACATGCCGTAGGCGCTACGATGCAACCGGTTCCCGAACCTTTCCCGTTCGTTGAGCAGGAAACAGCAGAAAACAATGTGCTGGTGGCAAACTACGACGCCAAGCAGATTTATATGTCGATGAACCACAAAGGTGGCGGATTTGACAAAAGCATAGAACCGATTCGCACCATGTACAACACCTATTTCGGAGGAGGCATGAACAGTATTGTATTTCAGGAAATGAGGGAAGCGCGCGGCCTGGCCTATAGCGCCAACGCAGGATATAATCGTCCCGGAAGACCCGACCTGTCGTATTCGCTCAGTACTTTTATCGCTACGCAAAACGACAAAATGATGGATGCCATCGGCGCTTTCAACAGTATCCTGCATGAGATGCCCGAATCCGAGAAAGCATTTGAACTGGCAAAGGAAACTATCATCACAAATATCCGGACGGAACGTATCATACGCGATGATATTTTATGGAACTACCTGAATGCGCAACGATTCGGTTACAATACGGACGCCCGCAAGGAACTCTATGAAAAAATATCCGGCATGACCTTGTCCAGCGTAAAAGATTTTCAGACAGAGTACGTCAAAAACAAACCCTTTACCTATTGCATTTTGGGAGACGTGAAAGATTTGGATTTGGAATCCCTGAAAACAATCGGCCCGGTAACCATCCTGACACAGCAGGAGATTTTTGGCTATTAGCACAAGCGGCGCCTTTCATTTTGTGTCGTTTTTTTAACGTCGGAATACCCGGTTTCATCGATATTTTTGCCTTATTTCGTCGATTTACTATTGCGGGACTGATTGTACCGGCTTACTTTTGCGGCAGTATTAACCGAAAGTCAGTTTGCGCAAACGCTTTCATAAAATTTTAAAAAAATGAACACAACGAAAAAAAACAAAAGTTTACTGTTGGCAATGTTTTCCATTGCTTTAATGATCGGCGGGGTGATCCTGTTAAGTTGGACAATCAATGTGCTGTACAGTGTATGTACTTCATTTGTTACACTGTCGCTAATTTTACTGGCTGTATTTGTTTATGTTGCCGGAGCTGCTTTACTGGGGCAAAATTTCCGCAAGGAAAAAGTACACGATGCGCAAAACAGCGCCAAATCGACCTGTCATTCGAAAGGGGGCACAAGACTCGTATTACACTATTCACATGAAGGTATTGATTCCGGCGTGTTGATCGCTTTTTTATTTATTGCAGCAGGAGGTCTCCTGCTATGCTTCAATTCGGAAATGTTTAACCCGATATGGAAAAGTTTCTTCTTTTCCTGGCCGATGCTTGCCTTTGTCATTGGAGCGATTTGTATATGCAGACGTCATATTATTACAGGAATCGTTGCCGCTGCCGTTGGAATTTTTTTCCTGATTGAAAAAGCGTCGCTCATTTATCCGCATGATATTCAAGTAGAACGTTTAATGTCAAATTTCTGGCCGGCTGTTTTTATTGTTGCAGGTATTGTAATCATTTTAAGTTTTATCATCCGTCCCAAAGTATGTTGTAACAAACATGCTAAAGGGAACTGGTACGATGATTATACGCCGGACGGAAACGAGAATAACGACGGGAAAATCAATTACCGGTTTGTCTTTGGCGGAACGGAGCAGGTCATCTTAGACCCTGTCTTCAAGGGTGGATCGATTGACGTCACCTTCGGCGGCATGGAACTCGACCTTCGACGCACGACGCTGGCCGAAGGGATTACAACCTTGCATATCAATGCGGTATTCGGAGGCGTTGAAATAAAGGCGCCTGATACATGGGATATTGAAGTTATCTCCAAAGCATTTGCCGGAGGCGTTTCCGATTCAAGGGCCAAATATATGGATATTGACCGTTCAAGAAAACTTGTTATCTATGCTAAAAATTCGTTTGGCGGTATCACAATCAGATAGATGAATCCTTTCACTGAATATCGAAAAAGCTATATTACGGTCTGTTTTGTTACAGCCGTAATATATGCTTTTGTCGCCGGTATCAACCAGCCGTTCATATTTTGCCTTGTGGACGGAATTGTTTATGGAATCATCCTTTCTACAACCGGCTTCATCATGTGGAATATCGTCCGGTTTGCCTTACCGGTTAATTATTCGCATAGATACCGCAATCTGTTTATTTCAATCCTAATAATCCTGGCAAGCGCATTGGTTACCGGAATCGAAACATGCGCCGTCTACCTGTTCTGTCCTTCCTCATTCGATGCTTATGTTACGACTATACCGGTACGCGCTTTTATTGCACTGCTTATTTTTTTCAACCTCTACTTTTTTTACAAATTCATCGGGAAAAACCTGAATGATTCAATAAAAACACCGATGGATTCGTCTGTAATGAACGGTCACGAGAAGTCCGGCGCCACAAATCCTGCCGGCGTATCTGCGGTTCAAATCGTTGATCGCATCACGGTACGCAGCGGACAAAAGATTAAGATTATTCCGGTAGAAAGCATCCTGTACGTCAAAGCCGACGGCGATTATATCTCTATCCATACCTCCGAAGGCAGATGGCTGAAAGAACAAACCATGAAATACACCGAAGACCGTTTGCCGGCAAACAGTTTCATACGAATCCACCGATCCTATATCGTCAACATACACCGGATAAGCCGCATCGAACGCTATGGTGAAAAACAGCTTGTCATCCTATCCAGCAACGAAAAAATAAAAATCAGCGCCGCCCGCTATCAGACATTAAAACAAATCTTGGGCATATAATTGAAAAATAATTTTCATTCCAATTTCCAATTTTCAATTAATTTGTATCTTTGTCTCTGATTTAAATGAAATATTGTGTGAAACAGGGCAGTAAAAAAGGATTCGGAACGGCGGCGGTATACCTGACGTCCATCTCGTCCATACTGGGCGCTATATTGTTTTTGCGTTTCGGGTACGCTACCGGAATGTTGGGTCTTTGGGGCGCTGTCGGCATTGTTATTTTGGGACATGCCATTACAATTCCTACGGCGCTGGCGATTTCCGAATTGTCAACCAATACGCGCGTGGAAGGCGGCGGGGAGTATTTTATCATTTCACGCTCTTTCGGGCTGAAAATCGGTTCCACCATCGGCATTGCACTGTTTCTTTCACAGACTATCAGCATTGCTTTCTATGTCATCGCTTTCGCTGAATCGTTTCAATTTTTCTTTGAGTGGTGCCAAAAACTGTTTGAATTTACGCTTCCCCGACAAGTGATTAGTCTTCCCGCCATGCTTTTACTTGCTTATTTTATCCTGAAAAAAGGAAGCGGATCAGGTATGAAACTACTGTATATCGTTAACATCATCCTGTTCGTCTCGCTGCTCCTGTTCGCTTTAGGCAAGCCGATCGAAGTAGCTGAAGACCCGACATATGTAGTTGGTAACAACTTTGGTTTTTTTCAGAAAGAACAGTTCTTTTTCATTTTCGCCATCTGTTTTCCTGCCTTTACCGGTATGACTGCAGGCGTCGGGCTGAGCGGCGACCTGCGTAATCCGGGTAAATCCATTCCTTTAGGTACGATGTTCGGAACGTTGACAGGGTTGGTTGTTTATGTTTTTGTTATCTGGAAACTATCCATTTCCGCGTCACAAACGGATTTGATCGCAGACCAGTTGATTATGTCGAGAATCGCGATTTTCGGACAGGTCATCATTCCCATCGGATTAGCGGCATGTACATCTTCATCGGCACTCGGCGCCATGATGATCGCGCCACGTACCCTGCAAGCCATCGCAGGCGATAAAATGCTGCCTTTCAAAGGTCTGAGAGACTTCCTTGCAAAAGGTGAGGGCGAAACGAACGAACCTCGAAACGCATCCATCGTCGTTTATCTGATTGCAATTGTATTCGTCCTGTTAGGAGACGTCAATTCGGTTGCAGGTATCATATCCATGTTTTTCCTGATTACTTACGGTACGTTATGCCTGAGTTCATTCCTGAATCATTTCGGCTCTCCCCCATCCTACCGTCCGCGCTTCCGGTCAAAATGGTTTTTTTCGCTGGCGGGATTCCTGCTGGCCGTATGGGTAATGTTCATGATAAGCCCGTTACAGACATTCATTTCGTCGATTGTCATTATCCTTTTGTATCTCTTAATCGAACATTTCAACAAGGACAGCAAGGGACTGGTCAATATTTTTAAAGGTGCGCTGTTCCAGTTGAACCGTCAATTGCAGGTCTACATGCAAAAGAGCGGTACGAGCATGGATACGGAAGAATGGCGGCCTGCCGCTATCTGCGTTTCTTCCCATTCCTTTGAGCGTGACAAGATTCTGGAACTGATGAAATGGATAAGCTACCAGCACGGTTTCGGGACATTCTTTCACCTCATCGAAGGTTATTACAGCAAACAAACCTATAAAGAGTCGAAAGTACTGCTTCAGCAACTCATCAACAACGTGAAAGACAATGCAAGTACGCTCTATATCGACACGATGATTTCGCCGTCGTATACTTCGGCCATTGCGCAGGTGATCCAGACGCCGTCCATTTCCGGAATGGAAAATAACCTCGTCATCTTCGAATACGACAAACGCCATCCGGATGAGTTACGCAACATCCTCAGCAATGTAAACTTAGTTCGTGCCGGAGATTTTGATATCGGCATATTTGCTATTTCCGAACATTTTATCCGCCAGTCGAATGGCATCCATGTATGGATACGGGAGCATGACGAGATCAACACCAATTTTATGATTCTGCTGGGATATATTATCCTGTCGCATCCCGACTGGAAAAAAAGCCATATCAAAATATTCCTTGCGAGTATAAAAGAAGCGTTTGCAAATATGAAAAAAGAACTGGGTGCGCGTATTGCCGCCGGACGGTTGCCTATTACGCTTGCCAACATTGAATTTGTCATGATCGACGAGAATCAGTCATTCAGTGAAGCGGTCACGGAGCACTCCGCGCAGGCTGCACTTACCATCATCGGCTTTCGCGAAGACCTGCTCCGACACGATCCCGTCAATTTCTTTACCGGTTTTCATCATACCGGCGACATACTTTTCGTGAACGCCTCCCAGGCAAAAGAAATAACGTAATCTGAAAATGAATGGATTGCATTTGACGGCAAGCAGGTTTTTGATGTAGTACTTCGCGTTGGAAATGATTTTTTTCATAAAAAATGCTGCCGAAAACTTGCCGACTAAATAATTAGTCGTATATTTGCTGCATTAAAAATCAACAAGCGAATTATTTATGAAACGTAATGTATTAATTACAGGCATTTTATTGTCAATCCTGCTTTCCTGTGAGCATAAAGAAAACAGAAATCATTCGGACGGTATCAATGTTGAGTACGGACTGCAAAATCTTTCCCGCCTAAAAGTCTCTGATTTCGGTAAATCAATTCGCTATATTCCGCTCGAAACGACAGATAAAGGTCTGGTAGGCAGGGACCCTGTTCTAAAAGTTCTGAAAAATTATATTGTAACTGAATCACAAAACAGTTGTTTATTATTTGATAAGAAGGACGGTCGTTTTGTTGCTGAAATCGGTCGAGTCGGACAAGGTCCGAATGAATATAGCGACATTTTTAGCTGGGTTGACGAAAAAGAGGATTTTTTATACTTTAAACGAAGACCCGATCAATTAATAAAATACGATATGAAAGGGATTTTCTGTGGAAAATTGGAGTTTCCTACTCCGCCGGGTTTAGCTTCCTGGTATTTGATTACAGACTCGGAAATTATCGGATACTTTAATGAACTGGGACAAACGCATCAAATCGCTTTAGCATTTTATGACAAAGCGGGGCTTTTGAATGATACAATTCCTGTGTTATTTCCAAAGACAGGGATCATATCGGATGAAATTTTAAACATTAGCGTACTCAGGAACTGGTCGGGAATGGGAGGCGTGATATTTTTTTCCTTTAAGAATGACACAAAAAGTATTCATGCGGTTAATCCGTCAAGAATATGGAAGTACAACGGGAAAATACGTTTTAAAGAGGACTTCGTGGATACCATCTATACGGTTTCGAACAAACAGCTTACGCCGTCAATCATTTTCAATACGGGGAAATACCACTGGCCGGTAGAAGAGAGAAACAGCGTGCAAAATACAAATGAACGGATTTATATAACAGATGTTTCTGAAAATGAAACCTTTATCTTCTTCAAATGTGTCAGAGGGCTGTATTCCGGCGAACCGGTTTTGTATTTAGGTCTGTACAATAAGAAGTCAGGCGAAACAAAAATCAGCAAAACCAGTGATGCCATCAACGATGATTTGACGCATTTCATGCCGTTAATATCCTTTAGCATGAGCACATCCGGCGAATTTGTATCCATTGTCGAATCCTATAAAATCATGGAATGGCTGGAAGAACATCCCGAAGCAAAAAACAACGACAAACTTTCATTCCTGAAAGACTTAGACGATGAAATGAATCCGGTCGTCGTTCTGGTGGAATAACCATACCTGTAATCAAAATATATTTTTACGCTCCCAGCGAAGCAATTGAAATCACATTAACTCCATCCGCGCGGGTATAGCTGACACCTGTCCCGGCTATGATATTGAGTGATTTTGGCGG
>Ga0082212_10012083_pt1 | contig 10894 bp, 9 predicted proteins | sample TergutNt197P3_FD_71548 | JGI IMG/M metagenome (GOLD analysis project Ga0082212, IMG submission 71548) | Neocapritermes taracua P3 segment gut microbial communities from Petit-Saut dam, French Guiana - Nt197 P3 | ecosystem: Host-associated > Arthropoda: Insects > Digestive system > Gut ...
GCCCAGGATATTTTTGAAAGGACCCGTGTGTACGGCCTGCTTTTGGAATCCCAAAAGGGGCTGCAAACGGTACGTTTTGTCGATGCAGGCGGGTTGCGGATTCACTTTTCCACAAGCGCCGCCGACATCCTTAGCCGCAGTGCGGAAACTATTTCCTACAGGAACTACGAAGAAACGCTCCCCTTTGTCCCGTATCCCGAACTGGCGGTTACTTCCGGCGGGAACCCGAAAATCACCCTCGATCAGCAAAATGAACGGATCATTTTTTCTTTTCCATTTTATGATTCCATGGAAGTCTACCGTGGGACGGCCTTTTATTCCCTCTCCATCCGGGCAGTGGCCGACCGGCTTATGGCCGAAGGGCGCATTAAAATAGGTGAAAACCTTTCCATTGTTTCAGATCCCCCCGGAATGGTATCCGGGCTTCCCCATGTGCTTAACGAGGCAGATGTACTTGTTCCGGTTGTTTCTTCTATCTGGAAAGAAAACATATTAAGCCTTACCACGCTGGATTCCAGGACCTCCGGTTCTTCGCTTGCATTAATATCTGCCAAAACCGGGCAGGGCCTTTTTGTCGGCAGGGTGGCGGACGAAGCGCTTTTAGCCTTTCCCCAGTCCATGAAGGTAATACTTGTTTCTGCAATTTTTTTAACCCTGTTCCTTTCCATATTCCTTGCCTTTAACCTTAAGCCGGACAACATAACGGTAGTCCAGAACCGCCTGAAAAACCTCCAGCTTTCCCTTATTAGGGAATACTACGAACGCAAAGGGGAAATGGACTGGAACCATTGGTACAGGGAACTGGAACAGCGCAGGGAAGATATACGGAAGGAACTTAAGCGGGGTGTAAAGGAAAAACCGGAACTAATTGAAGATATCGACAGCCTTATTGATAAGTCATGGGACGAAATCCTTATTGCAATCGGCGGCAAGCGCGAAACCCGCCTGGCTATAGACGAAGACAAGCTCCAGAGTATCCTAAGCCGTATGCTCCTGGCGGCGGAAGGCGGGGGCGCGGCTGCAGCCCTGGTGCCGTTTGTAAAACCTGTAACCCCCGGCGTTACCCCCAAAACGGAAACTACCGACATGGCGGAAGATATGGCCGAAGAGGTTTTGCAGGAACTGGATGATGAAGTTGAAGTCCTGGGCGGCGAGGAAGGAGAAGAATTAGCAGAAGATTTGGATGAGGCGGAAGCATTAACCGATGTGGATGAACTTGATGAACTGGATGAAGCAGAAGAGATCTCCGAACTGGAAGACGAACCGGAAATTGCCGCCCCCGTGCCTAAACCTGCGGGTAAAACATCCGCTAAAAAAGAAAAGCCTCCTATAACATCAAACGATGATATCGAAGAGCTGGAAGATCTGGAAGAACTTGAAGAATTGGAACCAACAGCAGATGCCGTTATGTCCCCCGCTGCATTTGGCGCACCGGTTGCATTCGGCGACGATCCGGATATTGCAAGCACAATTGAATTCGGAGATTCAGAAATAATAGAAGATGAAGCAGACACCGGTTCTGCCGCAGAATTTGAAATTATTTCTCCTTTTTCCAGTATGCTTTCCAGTTTTGATGATAAAGAAAATTTTAAAACCAATGATGATGATGGAAAAAAAGTAAAAACTTCCGGCAGGATGGACGAATTGAATGCCGATTATTCCATGTCCTTGGTGTATAAGCCCTTTCAAAACGAAGATAAAGCCGAACCTCAGGAACTGCCGGCAGTGGAAGCTGGGGTAATCAAACAGAAAAACGGCATTAACTATGTGGATAAAAAAGCAAAAAAACCGGATACCAAAACTTCCAAAGCCCTGGACCCCGGGTTAAAAAATCTTGTCGATTCCGTAATAGGTAAAAAATAACGAAACTGTTTTTTTCGCGGCAGAGGCTAATAAAATGTCTGCAATTGTTCTTTGTACTATTAATGCCAAGTGGATTCACCCTTCTTTGGCCCTGCGGCTCTTAAAAGCCAGCCTTCCTTCGCATCTTATTAATTCCAAAGACAATTGCGCCATACTTGAGTTTGCCCTGCGCCAGAGCCTTGCAGAAAAAATATCCGCTATTCTTTTGGAAAAACCAAAGATACTTGCCTTGTCTGTTTCGATATGGAACCACGAAGCAGCGCTGGAATTACTTTGTGCGCTGGAACAGGGATGGGAGAAGGAAGGTAAACCAACAATAATCCTGGGCGGCCCTGAACTTTCGCCCCTTCCTCCAGAAGCAGAAATTTTTGGCCATGCAGATTTTGTTGTCCGGGGCGAGGGGGAAGGTGTTTTTGCAGAGCTCTGTCAGGCTGTCCTGGATAACCCAACAGAGGCAAAAAAAAACTACGGAAAGTTTATCGAACCAAAAGAAGCGGATTTACAGTGCATTAAAACCGCTTACGATTTATATACCGATGAAGACCTGGAACATAAACTTATCTACGTGGAATCGTCCAGGGGTTGTCCGTATGGCTGTGCTTTTTGCCAAAGCGCTGCTAATGCTTCCGTGCGGGAATTCCCGCTGGATACATTCCTTGAGGAGCTTGGCAGGCTTTTACAGCGTATGCAAAACCGGCAGCAGTGCCGGGAAAAAACAAATACTGTTAAATTCCTCGACCGCAGTTTTAATGTAAAGCCGGAACGGGCGGTAAAAATACTGGAGTTCTGCCTTGCACAAACAAGAAGCGCAGATAGAAACAACGTTCAGTTTCATTTTGAAATGGTCCCTATGGTTTTTCCCCCGGAGTTAAAAGATATATTGATTCAGTTTCCACCGGAAGCATTGCGCCTGGAAATCGGTATACAAAGTTTAAATCAAAAAACATGCGCCCTTATTCACAGAACAAGCAGCCCGGAACAGGAATTGGCGCTTTTACATTTTCTGCGGGAAAAGACCAGTGCGCTGCTCCATGTTGACCTGATTGCCGGCCTTCCCGGCGAAGGTCTTGAATCATTCGGGAAGGGATTTGACCGTTTGTGGATAACGCTCAGTTTGGTTGATAATGCGGAGAGGTTTGAAATACAGCCGGGTATCCTTAAATGCCTGCCCGGCACACTTATTTATGAAATGGCAGAAAATGGGATCTTTGAGGTAACGTACAACAAAAAAGCCCCTTACGAAGTGATAGAGACAGATTGCGTTTGCATTTCCGATATGGAAAAAATTAAAAACTTTGCCCGTTTTTGGGAACAGATTGTTAACCGCCGTCCTTTTCCTGAACTGCTGTCTCATATTGTACCGCCCGGAAAACCGGTATTCGAACGTTTTATGGATATTTCACAACAATTACTTACTACATTCGGAAAAAATTGGGGTATCCCCAAAAAAGAACTGGAAGCAGCATTAATAAAAATTATAAACCAAGGATAATTCCGGCAAGCCCCGCTGCGGCGATATACACGAGCGGGTGTTTGTTGAATTTATAGACAGCAAAGAAAAGGAAGGCCAGCAAAATAACTTCTTTCCAGTGTATGCCCTGGTACCAGGCGCCCCCTCCGCTAAGTATATCCATGGAATATAATGACAAGGCAATCACCCCAAAACCGGCAGCAAAAATCAGCCCCGTTGCTGCAGGGCGGAGGCCGGAAAACACCGCTTTAACGGCGGCATTTTCTTTAAATGCGCTGAGTATGCGTGATATTATCAGTATCACTATGATCGCGGGGCTTACAAGGCCCAGAGGTGCAATGCAAGCTCCTGGTATGCCCCCTGCACGGTAGCCTATTTGGGCGCTGACATTTACCCCGATTGCCCCCGGCGATGACTGGGCTATGGCAAGAAAATTTCCAATGTCCTCCGGTGTAAAAAAATTGTACCGGGACGCCATTTCATAGAGGAAGGGCAGTGTTGCCAGCCCCCCGCCGACGGAAAAAAGGCCTATCTTAAAAAACTCGGCATAGAGTAACAATAAAGTCATTCTTTGCCATCACTTTGCTCTTTCGGTTTTTTCGGCGAATAGAGCAGCCAACCTAAAATCCCTGCGCCAAGAACTGTATATACGGGGGATTGTTTAAAAAAAGCAGAAACGGCAAAGGCAATAATAAAAAGCGCCGTGCTTTTTAGCTCTTTATAGAACCCCTTAAATATCCGGAATACGGTATTAAGGATAAGTGCGCCGACAGCAACACGGATACCGGCAAAGGCATGATGCACAACTTGATATTCGGCAAAGCGGCTGATAAAAAAAGAAATAATGGTAATAAGCGTTATGCCGGGGATAATAAACCCAATCGTAGATATTATGCCGCCAAAAAACCCTTTTCGTTTGTTTCCGATAAAAGTAGAAACATTAATGGCGACAATGCCCGGCGTTACCTGTGCGATGGTATAGTAATCCATCACTTCTTCCATGGTTACCCAGCCCTTGCCCTTAATTAATTCCCTTTCCAGTACGGGTACCATGGCATAACCGCCGCCAAAGGAAATTGCACCTATTTTTAAAAAAGTCCAGAATAGATCGATATATTCTTTCATGACGGTTGGATAACCGAAAGGTGAAGCTCGTCCAGTTGTTTCTGTTCAATTTCTCCGGGGCAGTTATCCATGGGGCTTGCGGCAAATGAATTTTTCGGGAAGGCAATTACTTCTTTTATGGAAGTTTCCCCCGCCATAAGCATTACAAGCCTGTCCAGGCCGGGGGCTATGCCGCCATGGGGGGGCGCGCCGTATTTAAATGCATTGGTAAGAAAACCGAACCTTGTTTCCGCTTCTTCTTTGCTTATCCCGACAATGGAAAAGACCCGTTTTTGCAGTTCCGGGTCGTGGATCCTGATTGATCCTGAAGCCAATTCATAGCCGTTCAGGACAAGGTCGTACAGGTTCCCTTTAACCGGGCCGGGATCCGATTCCATGGTTTCCAGGTATTGTACCTGGGGGCTGGAAAACATGTGGTGCGCCGCTTCCCACTTTTGTTCTTCTTCGTTGTATTCAAAAAGCGGGAAGTCGACAATCCATACAAATTCAAACTGCTTTTTGTCGGTAAGCTGCAGGTCTTTGCCAAGTTTGGAACGGACTGCCCCAAGGGCAACATTTGCAACCCTCCGGTTTTTGTCTGCCGTTATTAGGATTAAATCGCCGGGTTTTGCTTTAAGGCCCTGTATTATTGTTTTGCTGTTTTCAGAAAAGAATTTTGAAACGCCGCCCTCCAGCAATGGTTCATTTTCGGTTCCGGCAGCCTTCATCCAGGCAAGCCCTTTTGCCTTGTAGATTTTTGCATGGGCTTCCAGTTCTTCAATTTGTTTGCGCGAGTATGGTTTGTTTCCAAAAGCTTCGGCCGGGACCACCAGGGCTTTTACCGCGCCCCCTGCAAGGGCATCCTTAAATGCCTGGAAATCTGCGGAAGCGGCAAAAGGGCCAAAGTCCTGCAAGGGAAGGTCAAAACGCAGGTCGGGTTTGTCGGTGCCGTATTGTTCCATCGCTTCTTCAAAAGAGAGCCGTTTAAATTGTGGGGGAAGAGCAATGTCCAGTGTTTTTTTAAACACATGCCCCATAAATGCTTCGGTCATTGCAAGCACGTCGTCCCTGCTTACATAACTCATCTCTATATCAATTTGGGTAAACTCCGGCTGCCTGTCCCCGCGGGCATCTTCGTCCCGGTAGCAGCGGGCAATTTGAAAGTACTTGTCAAACCCGGAAGCCATAAGGAGCTGTTTGTATAGTTGGGGGGATTGAGGCAGGGCATAAAATTTGCCCGGATACAGCCGGGACGGAACCAGATAATCGCGGGCGCCTTCGGGTGTGGAACGGATAAAGGTAGGGGTTTCGATCTCCAAAAAACCATTGGCGTTCATCCATTCACGGACTGCAAATGTTACTTCGTGCCGCAGCTTAATCCGGTTCTGCATTCCTGCCGAGCGCAGGTCAAGGTAACGGTAGGAAAGGCGCAGGTCTTCGCCTGCGTTAGTTTCATCTTCGATTTGGAACGGGAGCACATCGCATTTGTTTAATATAACCAGTGTTTTTATTACTACTTCAATTTCGCCGGTTGCCATGTCAGGGTTTACCATGCTTGGCGGCCGTTCCCTTACCATGCCTTCTACGGCAATGCAGTATTCGTTATGAAGCTGTGCCGCCAGTGCGCCCAGTTCGGGGGAAGCGTCTTCGCCTATTACTGTTTGAGTAATGCCATAACGATCACGAAGGTTAATAAAACTGATACCGCCATGATCCCGTTTCCGGTTTACCCACCCATTAAGTATAACTGTTTTTCCTGCATCGGCTTTTCGCAGCGATCCGCAGTCTACGGTTCGTTTGTACTGTTCCATGGCCTGTCCGTTTCTTAAAAAATACCTGGAAAGCGTTCTTCCAAAAAAGCATCGGCATCAAACAGGTGGAAAAATGCAATACAGTCCTTCCAATAACTGCTTTCCAAAAAAGCTTGTAAATCATCATCCATCTCATCAAAATCTTTCATAAAATCTATCATTCCAAGGAACTCGAGGATATCAATGCCCGTTTCCACAACATCTTCATCCCCCGAACCAAGGGAGGCAACCAGTGCAAGTTTGATTAATAAAAACGAACATTCATCTTCTCTTATCCCCGGAAAAGCAGCGCTAATGGCAGAAAGTGTTTCCTCTCCACCCTGGTCTTCAAAATGATTAATGATGGCGAGCATTTCTTTTTCCAGACTGCGGTCCAGTACCAGGCGGAGCATTTCTTCCGGTCCTGCCAAAACAATACGCCGTTCCAGAGCAGAAAAACCCTGGGCAAAAAGATGACCGGCGATAATAAAAAGGAATAGCGGTATGCAAAATCTTTTCATATATACAGTTAAAGACCCCTTTTAAGTAATGTCAAGCCCCGGCCGATATATTAATAATGCGTCATTTTGTATATTTTTTCCTGCTTTGCACGATTGCACAGGCAGAAACTCAGCCATCGCGGAATTTTGACGGGAAACTTTTTGATCTGGCAAAGCCTGTTCTTGCTGTTTCGGATAATGTTTCAGAAAAACAAGTAATAGACATTCCTGTTGCAGAAGATGTTGTTTTTCCCGCCGAATTTCTTTTCGCTGTTACAATACAGGACCTGCCGGCAGCGCCGTGGTTTATTGTAGGAAAGGGCGAATCCAAAGCGGAACAACTGGCATATTTTTTATTGAACGAAAACAACAGCGCTGATCCGGGGTTTGTAGAGGCGCTTGCGGCATTTTATGTTACCGAAGCCGAAATAGAAGGGATTAATCATGATGTTGCCTTTGCCCAGATGTGCCTGGAGACAGGGTTCCTTCGTTTTGGCGGGCTTGTTAGTGCCGAGATGAACAACTTTTGCGGTTTGGGCGCCATTGGCCCGGGAGAAAACGGCCTATGGTTTTCTACGGCGGAACTTGGGGTCAGGGCCCACATACAGCATTTAAAAGCCTATGCAAATGAAGAACCATTAATAGGTGAATTGATAGACCCCCGGTTTCGTTTTGTACGCCGCGGCTCATCACCGATATTACAGGGCTTGTCCGGCACCTGGGCTGCCGACAAAATGTATGCCGATAAAATTGAGTTAATTCTTGACCGGCTTTTCCGGTTTACGGATCAATAGCAGAGTCTGTTTCCGGCTACATTTCCGGTTCCAGTTCAATTTCTGCCTCCGTGTCAATTTCCTGTTCCCGATCAATTTCCGGCGTTTCCTCTGTATCGGCATATAGTTCTTCATCAACAACTGTATCCCCATCAACAAAAATTTCTGTGTCTGCACTTGTATCCGGATATATTGTTAAATCGATCTCCGGCGCTGTGTCTGTTGATGTATCGATCTCCGGTGCATCATCTATAGCTTCATCACTCTCCGGTGCTGTTTCTTCTTCTTCTCTGGCGGTTTTTACAACAATCCATCCGCGGGCAAAACGCTGGGCTTCCAGAAAGAGAGTGTCCTGATAATCGCCGGCGCTTCCGCGGCCGGATAAAATATCAGGCGACAGTTCCTGAATTTTTGTAACAGGCAGGGGCAGGGGATCGCTTAATGGCGGACCGTAAACGGCAAAGCCATCCGACAAAGATCTTCCCAGGCCAGTGCCGGAACCGGTTCCCAGCCTTCGTTCAAATTCCAGGCCGGAAAGCCTTTTACTTGCAAGGATGGCTTTTAAAAAAGGGCCGTAAAGAAGGCGGGCGCGCAGAGGGAGCTGTTCGCAGTCGACAAGCACCAAAACAGCCTGGGACTTATTATAGCTTTTATAGTAAAAACCGTTTATGGTTATCAGCTCCTTTCCTGCCTCCATTTCCCATGGCCTGGAAAAAGAAATTTTAACTACCGGCCCGTCGCTTTTTCCTTCTGTCTCGGAAAAGGTAAAAGCCCAGGCATAAATAAAGGCATTGCTTACTTCCAGGGGGATATCCTTTCCGCCGAATTCAACGTTCATTTCTTCCGGGTCAAGGCTTTGAATCATATATTCAAACAAATCGTCCTGGAAACTAAAACGGCTCCCTTCCTGTGTAACGATCATCCTTCCCCTGCTGAAACGCTGTACTGCCGCCCCGTCAGAATAAAAAGTTTCCCCCAATGGGACACCGTAACCTGCAACGCCGTTGGCTCGGCTGTACCCTGCGCTTTTTCCGTATGCATCAAGGATTGGCCCGTGAATGCTAAAAACATGGGCAAAAGCTTTTTCCTTGCCGGAAAGTTCGGTAAGGTCCGAAAGCGCCTCAAAATTTCCAACAGCGAGTACAAGATTATCGATACCCCAGGAATTAGGGGTTCTTTCCGTATTTTCCCAATTCTGGCTCCAGCTTTCAGGTGCGGCGGACGGCCAGGGACTGACAAGGTCGCCTCCCAGTATGCCCCTTAATTTAACATCCCGAAGTAAAGCTTCCGCATAAGCTTCGCGAAAAGCTTCTTTTATCATCCCGGTTTCTTCGGACGGGTTGCCTGAACGTCCGCCGACTCCGGCAGGCATACTGATATCCGGCATGGCATATGAAACAAAAAACAGTTCTTCCGGCAAATGTGTTTCCGGTAAAACGGATGTGCTTTTGTTGTTTGCCGTTTTGCAGTTTGTCAGGAAAAGAAAAAGTATCAGCAGCGAACATGGCAGCGATGCTGAAGATAAAAAAAAGTGTTGATGCTTCTTCATTTAAGCCCCCTTAGTTTTCCCAATATAACAAGGCTGTTTGCTTCGGCCATTGCTTTAAGCCTTTCAAAATCGTCTTTGGTTTCTGTGTCTGAGCCGGAGAGGACAAGATCATTCCCTTTCCTGCGATACCATAAGTAGTGTTTTGAGAGTATGTTGCAGCGCTGTTTTTGGGAACGTGCTTCCATCTGCCGGTCCAGCATTTCTGACAGCGTAATATGGTTATCATCTCCTTCCAGCCAGTATATATCATCTTCGCCAAAATATATCACTACACGGCGGAACCCCTGCCCCAAAGAAGCGTCGTTGCGGAAACCGTCCAGTATCAGGCTTTGCTTAACAAGGCTTAAGTCATATCCCTGCTCCCGCAATGATTTTCTCAAGGTTATTATTTCCTGGCGTATCCTGTTTTGCACTTCCCCGTTGCTGCCTGCCCTCTGCAGGTCCCGGCGCCAGATTCTTAATTCTTCTTCGTACTGTGAAAAGATTGGAGTTTTACTTAAAAAACCGGTTGTTTCGGAAAGCAGTTTCCAGGTATCAGAAAAGCGGTCAGAAATGATATCCGACAACGACACTTTTTTATTGGACTTTTTTTCCATTCTCTAATGTAGCAGTATATATGGAATTGACTTCTATTGAAAAGGTCTTTATAGTAGAAATGGAGACGTATGGGTTTAATTACTGGCCAGAAAATTACCACATTTTATGAAAAATATAAAGCCATTGACGTAACCTTTTCGAAAGAAATAATTCAGGTTACAGGGCTTGTTACTCAGCAGGTACACCTTAAGTGCGGCGGTGATTTCTGGCCGTGTGTTGTCTATTCAAGTTCTTTTCAGGGCGCCAAGGTGGCGGCCAATACCCAGTCCGGGTTAATTCAAAAACTCCAGGCGACAAACAATTCTATCAGCCTCCGGTTCTGTTTTAAATCCGCCGACCATGATGCTCCGGTTACCTTTTTTGTTGCTGCCAGGGTTTCCGGTTATGCCCCGTACGGCGGTTCCAAGGAAGTCGCCCTTTTTAACCTTCAATATACACAGCGCCCGCCGGATGACCTTATCGAGATAATAGGCAGGGTGCTGGATGCAAATGTCAGTTCTGCAAAACGAAAGGAAGAGAGGATACTGTTAGTACCCGATACAATCAGAAAGCTAAAGATTATTGTCAAGGAAGCGGCGGTCTTTATACAGGGTGTGCCCCGGCGCTGTATGTTCCGCGATATTTCTTTTTCCGGCGCAAAAATAATAATGGTGGGGGTTGCCAAGTTCCTTGTTAACAGGGAAGCAATGCTCCGTGTCGACTTTGATGATCCACGGGAAAGTTTTTCCATTAAAGGCACCTTTGTACGCAGCGAAGTAGTAGAAGGAAGAAAAGATTTAATAGCTTTGGCCATTGAGTTTGGCGATGCCGTTCCCATGGGGTTTAAAGTACGGCTTAATGAATATTTTGGATCAAATATCAAGGGTGATGCTTCCGGCGGCGAAACGCAGAGCGCACCGCCGGCAAAAGAGCCGCCCCCGGCAAAGCCGGCGGCGCCCGCAGCGCCGGAAGCTCCGGCTGAAGCAGACGGCAAAGAAGAAGCGCCGCCGCCTAAACCTTCTGCGTGAAAACATTCCCGCTTGAATATATCACCATCCCAAAACATCTGTTAAAAACTTTTATCGCTCAGAAAGATTGTTCGTTTGATCCTGCTGTCCTGCTGCCGGTAACATTGCCGCCGGAAACAAATCCGGAACAAATTACCACGGAAATGATCCTGTCGGGGCTTTTATATGATGTGGCGGAAAACCCGGACGGCAGTAACAGCATGTATTACCGCAGCCTGATTTTTTCTTTTAAACCGGCAA
>Ga0082212_10012084_pt1 | contig 10894 bp, 6 predicted proteins | sample TergutNt197P3_FD_71548 | JGI IMG/M metagenome (GOLD analysis project Ga0082212, IMG submission 71548) | Neocapritermes taracua P3 segment gut microbial communities from Petit-Saut dam, French Guiana - Nt197 P3 | ecosystem: Host-associated > Arthropoda: Insects > Digestive system > Gut ...
ATAGATTATGAAATTGAACAGAATAAAAGCAGTGCTTGACGAAAAAGGCATTAAACAGACTTGGTTAGCCGAGCAACTTGGCAAAAGTTTCAGCACGGTCAATGCCTATGCCTGTAACCGAAAGCAACCGAGTTTGGAAATACTGAATAAGATTGCAGGGATTTTGCAAATTAATGTAAAGGATTTATTGGCAGATGAAAAAGAATTGGCAGATGATGTTTTGAAAATTGCAAAACAAAAAATCAAAAGTTAATATGGCTAAAAAGACAAAAGTACAAAAAGAAATTTCCCTCGAATCAATCCTGTGGAACTGTCGTGTCGCTCTGCGTGGCACGATTGGAGGAAATGAAAAAAATCGCGATGCCGTTATGTCGCTCGTGTTCCTGAAATTCGTAGGCGAGAAATTTGAAAAACAACGTGCCAAACTGCTCGAACAATATGGCGATGTGCCTGCATTCTTGGAAAAAGTGTCGTTCTATCTTAGCGACAACGTTTTTTATATTCCCGAAACAGCACGTTGGAATCACATTGTTTCAAAGGCAAGCCAAAGTGATATAGCCGTAATTTTAGATACAGCGCTCAAAGATATTCAAGAGAAAAACACACAACTGATTGGTGCATTACCAACAAATTTTTATGTTTCAAATCTCGGTGGAAAGCAAAAAGAAATCAAATCCCTAATTGACGAGGTCAACAAAATTGACGAGCAAAAATTCGTTGAAAAAGACCTCATTGGCAGAGTGTACGAATACTTTTTGCAAGCGTTTTCGATTGACAGCACAGGTGCAGAAAATGGCGAATTTTACACGCCCGGAAGCATTGTTGAACTCATTGCCGAACTCATTGAGCCTTACGATGGTGTTGTTTATGACCCTTGTTGCGGCAGCGGTGGTATGTTTGTTCAAAGTTACAAGTTTGTTGAAAAGCACAACGGCAATCGCTCAAAAATCTCGATTAGAGGACAGGAAAGCAACCCTGACACTTGGCGTTTGGCAAAACTCAATCTCGCCATTCGCGGCATTGCTCACGACCTCGGAAAAGAGGCGGTTTCTACCTTCAGCAACGACCAACATTCGCCCGACAAACAGCCCAATCACCCGTTGGTAAATTACATTATGGCAAATCCGCCTTTCAATCTTAAAAACTGGCGAGGAAAAGACGAACTGACAACCGATGCACGTTGGAACGGTTACGCTGTGCCACCGGTATCAAACGCAAACTACGCTTGGATTTTACAGATGTTGTCGAAAATTGATGTGAACAACGGAATTGCAGGTTTTTTGCTTGCCAATGGTGCGTTGAATGCCGACAGTATCGAGGGAGAAATCAGACAAAAACTAATTCAAAACGACAAAATAGAAGCAATCATTGTGCTACCGAGAGAAATGTTTTATTCGACCGATATTTCTGTTACGTTGTGGATTATGAACAACAACAAAAAGGCACGAACGCTCAACGGCAGACAACTTCGCGATAGACAAAAAGAAACGCTGTTTATGGATTTACGCCGCTGGAACGAAAACATCTACGAGAAAAAGTTTGTGATGTTTGCCGATGAGCAAATTGCACAAATTAAATCCATATACAATGCTTGGCAAACAGGTATCGGCTACAAAGATATTCCCGAACTTTGCAAATCGGCAACGCTCGAAGAAATTGAACAGCAAAATTTTTCGCTCGCTCCAAGTAAATACATTGAATTTGTGGATAAGGATTTGGAAATTGACTACAACAAAGAGATGCAACGTATTCAAGCCGAAATGAAATCTATGTTAGCAGAAGAAAAACAAAGTCAAAAACTTTTAGAAGATGCCTTTGCCGGAATTGGGTTTTCAGTTAATAATTAAGAGAGAATGAATCAAATACAGCTTTTTGAAAATCAGAAAATACGTTCGCATTGGGATGTAGAAACGGAAGAATGGTATTTTTCTGTGCAAGACATTGTTTCGGTATTAACGGAAACAGTTGATGCAAAAGACTATATCAAAAAAATGAAGAAACGCGACCCCGAGTTAAATTCCAAATGGGGGACAATTTGTCCCCTGGTTGAAATGCAGGCAGCAGACGGGAAAAAACGAAAAGTGCAGGCTGCCACAATGCAAGGAATGTTCCGTATTATTCAATCTATTCCTTCGCCAAAAGCAGAACCCTTCAAAATATGGATGGCGGAAATAGCCAAACAGAGAATCGACGAAATTTTCGACCCTGAACTCTCAATTGATAAAGCGATGTTAGATTATCGCCGTTTGGGATATTCGGAAGAATGGATAAATACACGTTTACAATCCATACAGTTTCGCAAAGAACTGACCGACCAATGGAAAAAATCAGGTGTGGAAGAGGGCTTGGAATATGCCATTTTAACTAACTTAATGACCAAAGAATGGAGCGGAAAAACCATTAAACAATACAAAAGTTTCAAAGGTTTGAAAAAGGAAAATCTTCGCGATAATATGACAAATATGGAACTTGCTCTCAATATTTTGGCAGAAGCCTCTGCTTCTGAAATCAGCAAGGCGAAAGAACCTGACGGATTTGAGCAAAGCCAACACGTTGCTTTGGAAGGTGCAAAAGTGGCAAAGGAAGCACGCAAAAACATTGAACGCAAAACAGGGAAATCGGCAATCAGTCCGCTCAATGCAAAAGCATTGCCGGGCAGAATGAACAGCACTATGCTTGACAAAAAGAAAATCGAAATAACAACCAAAAAACTTCCGAAAAAATAATGGCAAAACTTGGATATTTATTAGAACTTTATTCTGAAAAATGCGGAATTGAAAAGTGCGAAAATGTTGCAGGTATAAACATTTTCAAACAATTTATGCCTTCGAGAAATGTTGGTTCTGACACTTCAAAATATTCAGTTGTGCCGAAAGGTTATTTTGCTTTTAACTTAATGCACGTTGGTCGCGATGAGAAAATTCCTGTTGCTTTGAATGACACTGATAATGAATTGGTGGTTTCACCTGCTTATTGTGTTTTTAAGGTTACAGATGAAAATTTGATGTTGAAAGAGTATTTGTATATGCTGATGCAATCATCTGAATTTGACAGGTATGCTTGGTTCTGCACCGACAGTTCAATCCGTGGCAATCTCGATTGGGAGCGTTTCTGCGACATAGAAATCACCCTCCCCACCCTTGAAACCCAACACCATTTTGTAACCGTTTACAAAGCACTCTTAGCCAACCAACGCGCCTACGAAAAAGGATTAGAAGATTTGAAATTAACCTGCGATGCTTACATTGACCAATTCAAGAAAACGACACCTCGTGTTGCAATAGGTGATTTGTTGAAAGAGATTGATAATCGAAATCGAGATGAAAGTATTACCAACGTGCAAGGAATAAATATCAATAAAATTTTTATAAAATCTGTTGCCAATCTTGATGATACTGATTTAAGCAAATACAAAGTAATTTCAAAAGGACAATTTGCTTATAGTGCTATGCAAACAGGCAGAGATGAATGTATTCGTATTGCCTTATATGGCGAAAAAGAGCCTTGTGTAATTTCTCCTGCATATTCAGTTTTGGAGGTAAAAAACGAAAATGTTTTATCGGAGTTTCTTATGCTTTGGTTTATGAGAAAAGAGAGCGACCGTTACGGCTGGTTTATTAGTGATAGCAGTATAAGGGCAAGTTTGGAATTGCAACGGTTTTATGAAATCCAAATCCCCATTCCAAAAATCGAAGTACAGCAAAACATTGTAGATATTTACAACGCCTACATCAAACGGCGCGAAATCAACGAGCGGTTGAAACAGCAAATCAAAGATATTTGCCCAATTTTAATAAGAGGTTCAATTAAAAAATAAGAGAGATGGAATTTATCAAAGGTAACTTTACGGAACAAGATTTGGAAAACGCCATAATCGGCTTGTTTCAAAAACAAGGCTACGATTATATCGACGGCAAAACCATTCACCGCAAATATTCCGACATTCTGATAGAAGACAATTTGCGTGCCTTTTTACTGTCTAAATACCAAGACAAAAATCTTACAGAAACCGAACTCAAAACCATTATTTCAAAACTTGTAAACATTCCGCCACTGCCCGAATTTCAAGGCAACAAAGAAACGTTTTATTTGCTCAATCAAGGTTTCGATTTGGTAAGAGAAGACAGCACTCAAACCGGCATACACATTGACTACATAGATTTTGATACACCCGAAAACAACTCATTCAAGGTCATAAATCAATTCAGCGTTGATGTAGGTGGCACCCGAACACGCAGACCCGATATGCTCATTTTTATCAACGGTATTCCTGTTGTGATTTTCGAGTTCAAAAGCGCCGTAAAAGATGATGTTACTTTGCACAGCGCCTACGAACAAATTGTGAAACGATACAAACGTGATATTCCCACGCTCACAAAATACACCACCTTGGCAGTTATTTCCGATGGTGCAAATTCCAAAATGGGTACGATTTACACGCCCTACGAGTTTTTTTATTCGTGGAACAAGGCAAACGACAACGAAAAAGTTTCAAACGGCATATCGTCTTTGCTTACAATGGTAAAAGGGGCATTTGCCAAAGATAGATTATTGAGTGTATTTCGTGATTTTACCTATTTTGCCGATACCAAAGAAAAAATAGTTGTGTGTCGCTATCCGCAGTTTTTCGGAGCAAAAAAGATGTGCAAAAATATCAAAGCCCAATTAAAACCCGATGGCGATGGAAAAGGCGGAACCTATTTTGGCGCTACCGGTTGCGGAAAAACCTACACAATGCTATTTCTTTCTCGTTTAATGATGCGAGATACCGAAAAATTCAATAATCCTACAATTATAATTTTAGCAGACCGCGAAGATTTAGATGTGCAAACAAGCGAACTTTTTGTAGAATCCAAAAATTTTCTTGGCGAAAAAAACATAAAAAGTATTGAAAGCAGAGCCGATTTGAAAGAGCAGTTAAAGAATCGTCCAAGCGGTGGAGTGTATATTACAACTGTACAAAAATTCTGCGAAGACATTGGCGAACTGTCAGATAGAAACAACATTATTTGCATTTCAGACGAGGCACATCGAACACAAACCAACGTAGGAAGTAAATTAGCATTTACCGAAAAAGGCGTAAAAGAAACATTTGGTTTTGCCTACTATTTGCGACAAAGTTTCCCAAATGCAACCTATTGCGGTTTTACAGGAACGCCAGTTGATGAAACCATTGCCGTATTTGGCGATAAAGTGGATAGTTACACAATGAAAGAATCCACCGAAGACGGTATTACCGTGCGCATTGCCTACGAGCCGCGTTTGGCACGAGTAATTTTGAACGAAGAACAGGCAAAAGAAATCGAAAAACAATACGCATTTTGGCGTGATGAGGGTGCAAATCCCGAACAGATTGAAAAAAGCAAAAAAGAAATGAGCAGTATGCGAGCCGTTCTCGGACACCCAGATCGCCTCAAAAAGTTAGCTCGCGATATGGCAGAGCATTACGAAAATTTGTGTGCCGAAAAACCAAAAATCGTGCAAAAAGCAATGATTGTTTGTGCTGATAGAAAATTGGCTTTTGAATTGTATAAAGAAATCAGAAAAATTAGACCCGAATGGTTTGAGCCAAAGAAAACCGACAAAGAAGGTTTAAGCAAAGACGACTTGGATAAACTTACAGCCACGCCGAAACTAAATCTTGTTGCCACACAAGGAGCAAATGACGAAAAAGAACTTTTTGAACTTTGCGGAACAAAGGAAAAACGCAGCAGGTTAGACAAATTATTCAAAAATCCAAACAGTAACTTCCAAATAGCCATTGTGGTTGATATGTGGATTACCGGTTTCGATGTGCCGGAATTGGCTGTGATGTATATTGACAAGCCATTGCAGAAACATACACTTATTCAAACTATTTCACGAGTAAATCGCAATGCAGAAGGTAAAGACCAAGGTTTAATTGTTGATTATATCGGTATCAAAGACGATATGCTCTCGGCAATTAAACAATACAACACAGACGAAAATGGCAGTCCGATTGACGAAATAAAAATTGCCATTGCCGAGTTTCGCAACAATATGAAAGTGATTGGCGATTTGCTGATTGGTTTCGATGCCTCACAATTTTTCAAAAGCAACGACGAAACAAAACGATTGATGTGTCTAAATTCAGCCGTTGAATTTGTATTGACAGAGAAAGAGCGTGAAACCAAATTTATGGGACATACACGCAGATTAAAAGCCTCGTTTGCCATTTGCAGTCCGAGTGGCGAACTCTCACAACACGAAGTTTCAACAGCACAATTCTATCTTGCAATCCGTTCCATAATCTACAAACAAACTTTGGGCGACACGCCCGATGCCGAAACAATGAATCAAGTCATTCAAGGAATGGTCGAACGTGCCATTGCTTGCACCGGAATTGAAAACATTGTTAATGCCGACAAACCGGAACAGATTTTTAGCGGAACATTAGAGCAAGAGGCTTTGAACGCCAAACTACCAATAACAAAATTCAACGCACTTGTAAAAATTCTAAAAAAAGCAATCGCAAGTTACGGCAAGAAAAATAAACTAAAAGAAATTGAATTTAACGAGCGTTTGAAAGCCGTAATAGAAAGTTACAACAGTCGCGACAACCTTGTTTTCACAAGCGGAGTAGTAGCCGATTTTATCAATGAACTTTCAGATGAAATTATCAATATCTACAAAGATTTAGAAACAGACATAAATTCATTTACGGCACTTGGCATTTCGTTTGAAGAAAAAGCCTTTTACGATATTTTAGTAAAAGTGCGTGATGAAAATAAGTTTGTATATGCAGACGAAAAATGCCTAACTCTTGCCAAAGCAATCAAAGAATTAGTTGACGACAAAGCACAGTACGCAGATTGGGCAACACGTGATGACATAAAAAACCAACTCAATCGCGACTTAACTGTACTACTATACGAAAACGGTTATCCACCTGAATGGGACGAAGAAGTTTTTGACAGAATAATGGAACAAGCACAGAATTTCAAGAATTGGGAAAATGATTGAAAAATTAGTACATTAGTAACAAAAAATAAAAAGATATGCCGAACAACAAAACATAGAGTTTGTATAAGTAAACAAGAATGAAAAAGAAAATTATAAAATATCTGACTAAAACCACTCTTTGGTTAAAAAGCAAAGACGTGATACAGACGTCATCTGTTATTTCTTTAGCACCTAGGGTATTAACAAAAACAGAAGATATAGAACTCATAAAGCCTTACTTAGATGAGTTAGAACGTTCTTTGGCTGAAGATAATTTGACAAATATTGCTGTTACCGGAACTTATGGTTCAGGTAAAAGTACAATCATTAAAACCTTTCAATATTTACACCCCGAATATGAATATTTGAATATTTCTTTAGCATCATTTAACGACAATGAAGAAAATGGCAAGAAGAAATCTGCTAAGAATATTGAAAATATTGAAGATGCAGAAGGCAGTAATGAAATTAAAAGTAATGATAACTTAGAACGCAGATTAGAAATAAGTATATTACAACAAATTTTTTATCATGTAAAACCTTCGGAAATTCCTGATTCTCGTTTTAAAAGAATTAACAATACTAAGTGGTGGAAATTGTTGTTAATATCTTCAAGTTTAATAATTTGGCTAATCAGTCTATTGATATTATTCAAATTTGATTACATAAATAAAATCAATCCTTCAACATGGGATTTTTCATTAAATTTTGATTTAGTTGCTTTCATTTCACTCTGTATTTTCTTTACAGGAATAGGATTCTTTACAAAATATATTATTCGTTTATTCAGTAATTCAAAAATCAACAAATTCAGTATAAAAGGCGAATTAGAGCTTGGAGATAATATAGACAAATCGGTTTTCAATGAACATCTTGAAGAAATCATTTATTTCTTTGAAAGAACTCCCTATAATGTCGTTATTATTGAGGACTTAGATAGATTTGAATCTACTGATATTTTTACAAAACTTCGAGAGTTAAATATCCTCCTAAACACATCAAGATTAATCAGCCGTGAGATTAATTTTGTTTATGCAGTTAAAGATGAACTATTTATAGATAAAAATGAAAGAGTTAAATTTTTTGACTATATAATTCCGATAATCCCATTTATTAATGCCTCAAATGCGGGTGTAAAACTAAATGAACTTATTAAAACACGACAATTAGAAAGTGTTTTAACTGAAGATTTTATCCAAGACATAGTTTCTTTTATTGATGATATTGATATGCGTCTATTAATCAATATATTTCACGAGTTTTGTATTTACAGAAAAAATACACCGGCAGTAATTGAGGACAACCTCTTCGCTATGATGGTTTATAAAAACATGTACCCTGACGATTTTGGAAAACTTTCAAAAAGAGAAGGTAATTTGTATAGTTTCATTTCAAGCAAAAAAGAATACATTAGTGTTTTAATAAATAAAATTGACAGCCAGATTAAAATTAAGAAAGAGCAAATAGAGAGTCTAAATGGTGAAAAGATAACTTCTGAAAAAGAATTAAGAGCAATATATATAAATGCGATTCATAAAAAAATACCTCATGCCATTTATTTTTTTGATGAGAAGTTAACATTTGCAGACCTTAACGAAGATGAGCATTTCGAAAAAATAAAAACAGCAAAACCAATTTTTTACTATTTTTATAGTAGTAGCTATAGGAGCCTTCGCCCAGAAAACAGTACAATATCATTTTCTGATATAGAAACAGAAGTAAATCCAAATTTTTCTTATGATAAAAGGGAACAACTTATTCAAGAAAAACATAACGGTAAAATTAATCATGTAGAAAATGAAATTGAATCACTTAAAAACAAGAAGAAAGAAATTGAGCAGTGGAGTTTTGAAGAAATATTCCAAGAAGTAGATATTAAGCAATATTTAGGTGTTTTTTCAAACAATCAAATGATGAGAACACTTATGATAAACGGCTATATTAATGAAGATTATGAAGACTATATTTCTTTATTCCATGAAGGTAACATTACAAGAACTGATGAGACATTTAAAAGAAAAGTGAAAAGCGGAACTACCTCTCCTTTTGATTATCCGTTGTCAGAGAAAGTTAGGAATTTAGCAAAAGAAATTCCGGATAAATATTTTAAGAGAGAAGTCATTCTCAACTTTGATTTATTAGACTTCTTATCAGAAAGCTATAATCAAAACGAGTCAAAATATGACGATATTTTAAGTGTTCTGAGTAATGAAAAAGAATCCTCTGTAGATTTTGTTGAAAAATATATAGAAAGAGGAAAGAATCTTCCTTTATTTATTAAGTCTATATGTCGTTCGTGGAGCAATTGGTGGAATTATATATACGATAATAGTAATGTCATATTTTACTCTGACGAAAAAAAGAAAGGATATTTAAAATTGATTATAGAGTATGCTGAAACAAATGACATATTATTAATGAATAAAAATAACGGATTGTCTAAATTCATTAACACACTTCCTGATTTTATCTCCTTAATTGACAAGTCTTATGAGGACAAAGTAGAAAATATAATTTCGGTACTCAAAATCAAATTTCAACAATTGGAATTTCCGAACAAAGAAACAGAATCATTGTTTGACTATGTTTATGAAAATGATTTTTATGAAATCAATGATGAAAACATTCGGTTAATGTTGACTGTATATAGTAGCGCTATTGAAGGGCGAATACTGAAAGAATCAAATTACTCTACAATTCTTAATTCTAATTGTAAATCTCTTATTGATTATATTGAAAAGAATATTTATGTTTATGTAAAAGAAGTACTTTTGAGATTGCAGGAAAACACAAAAGAAACAGAAGAGGTTATTATTCAACTATTAAATAATGATATTTTAAGTAATGCAACAAAAACGGATATTGCTTTAAAACAGGAGGCTATTATTACTGACATTTCAGATATTGAAAACAATGAAATACAACAAATGTTAGTTGAAAAAAATAAAATAGATGTAACTTGGAATAATCTTTATGTATATTATGAAACATTAGAAGAGAACAGTGACTTAGATGAAACACTAATAAACTTTTTGAATAGAGAAGAAAACTACACATTACTCTCCCAAGCTATTAAAAACGAGTTAAGAAAGCAGACAGAAGAAGTCATAAAAAGTTTTTCTTTGAAAATTATTAATTGTAATGAATTGAACTACAAAAGTTATATTCATCTTTTAAAATCAATTCCTTATAAAAACTGGAATAGTTTAAATTTTGAGCACTTAGATGAAAATAAAGTGAAATGGATGGTAGATACCAACTTCTTAACATTTACAGTGAGTAATTTTAATAAATTAAAAGAGAGTTTCCCAAATGAACATATAAAACTCATAGAGAAGCAACAAAGCAAGTTATTCACATTATTTGATGATTTAGCTTTAGAAGAAGACAGTATTCTGAGTTTATTAAAATCCCAAGAGATTACAAACGAAAATAAAGTCAAATTAATTGAACGAATCAATAGCGACTTTATTACTGATAATAAAGACATTGCTAAAATTACTTGTGATATATTAGCCCGCTCAAATTATATTCCTTTGAATATTGACTTTGTAGAAAGTTTAATAAAGAGTTCCTCTCTTAATGAAAATAAGATTAAAGTATTAAATAAACAAGAGAAAGATTTAGATAGTTCTCAAATACAAAATTTAATCAAAACTTTGGGAGGAAATTACGAAAAACTATTCAAAAAACAAAGTAAGCCAAAATTTTCAGATACAGATTATCATAAGCGATTATTTGATATTTTGATAAATAGAGGATTAATAAAAAGATATGAATCTTATAGAGATAATCAATTAAAAGTGATTGCAAATTATTAATATTTAATTTATGCCCGAACAACAAAACATAGAATACAAATCCTCTTGGCACGACGACTATCTTAAATGGGTATGTGGATTTGCCAATGTACAGGGTGGACGGATTTATA
>Ga0082212_10012086_pt1 | contig 10892 bp, 9 predicted proteins | sample TergutNt197P3_FD_71548 | JGI IMG/M metagenome (GOLD analysis project Ga0082212, IMG submission 71548) | Neocapritermes taracua P3 segment gut microbial communities from Petit-Saut dam, French Guiana - Nt197 P3 | ecosystem: Host-associated > Arthropoda: Insects > Digestive system > Gut ...
AGCTTAGGACGCGAGTCAAGGACCGGTGTCTGTCAAAGGCCGGTCTTATGAATCACACTCTCGCTCCCTCACTATTTTAATTTATTTACCTACGCATCCTCATCGGGCATCTGCGCTTTCTGGAGGTTATAGTAAATCCCCCTTGCTTCCATCAGCTCTTTATGATTGCCCTCCTCGGCGATACGGCCTTCGTCAATGACGAAAATACGGTCAGCCCTTTGGATGGTCGAAAGGCGGTGGGCGATCACGAATGATGTCCGGCCTTTTAGCAATGATTCGATTCCCTTCTGGATCAAAAGCTCCGTCTGGGTATCGATGCTGGAAGTCGCCTCGTCTAAAATCAAAATCCTTGGCTGCGAAACCATCGTGCGGGCAAAAGCGAGCAATTGCTTTTGTCCGATCGAAAGGCCGCCGCCACGTTCGGTCAGTTCGAAATCATAACCCTTTTCCAGGCCAACAATAAAATCATGGGCGCAGACGGCCTTAGCGGCGGCTTCGATTTCTTCATCGGTTGCGTCCAGCTTTCCGTAACGGATATTGTCGCGGATGGTTCCGGTAAACAGAAAATTATCCTGGGTCATGATGCCCATTTGCCGGCGCAGGCTCTCGATCGAAACGGTTTTCACATCGCAGCCGTCAACGGCGACAATCCCTTGCTGGACATCATAAAAGCGGCTGATTAAATTAACGACCGTCGTTTTGCCGGCCCCGGTTGGGCCAACCAGGGCAATCGTTTCACCCGGCTTGACCGAAAAACTGACATCATCAAGGACGATCGTCTCATCATCGTAGGAAAAGCTGACGTTGCGGAAAGTAATCTCGCCCTGGATCGGTTTCAGCTCGGTAACATTTTTCGCATCGCTTATTTCCGCCGGGGTATCAAGAATTTCAAAAACACGCTCGGCTCCGGCGATATTGGTAATCAGTTGATTATAAAAATTGGAAAGGTGCATGATCGGCATCCAGAACATCGCGACATATGCGCCGAACGCGACAAACGTACCCAGTGAAATCACATCCGTGCCAATGATCCGGATGCCGATATAGTACATCGAAATCAAGCCGCCGGCCCAGCAGATATCCACAACGGAGAAGAAAAAGTCGTTCAGGCGGATCGCCCGGACAAAAGCCTGGCGGTGTTCGGTAATCAATTCATCAAAATCGGCGCGGACCTCATCTTCGGCGGTAAAGCTTTGGACAATGCGGATTCCCGACATCGTTTCATGGATAAAGGCATTCAGGTTGGATGATTTTTTGCGGAAAAGCTGCCAGCGTTTATGCGAAAAATACTGAATCAGGAAAATGCCGGCCGCCATAAACGGAATCGTACAAAGGGCGGCGGCGGCTAAAGCCGGATTTTTCACGAACATAATCACCACCACGGCGGTAATCGTAATAAATTCAGGAATTAACAGGGTCACGAAATGGGACAGCACATCCTTTAAGGAGTTAATGTCGCCGATGATCCGGGCAAGAACCTTTCCGGTCGGACGGCTGTCAAAAAAATGAAAATCCAGGGTCTGGATGTGGGTATATAATTCCTGCCGGATCGTGACCAAAATATTATTGCAGATATCCGCCATCATGTACATCCGGATCCGCACGAAAACGACCATCCCGAGATTGATCAGCACGGCTAAAACCAGCAGGTTAATCAGCCCGCGAAAGTTCCCGGGGCGGATATAGACATCAATCGCCGCTTCCATGATCAGCGGGTTCACTAAGGCCACCCCAACGATGTAAGCCATGATGATGAAAATAATGATCAGTTTTTTCTTATAGGCAAACATATAGTTAAGCATCCGCATGATCGTTACGGTTTTTTTGACATTTGATGTTTGCTCATCGTCTTTAATTGCATTGATTGGCATATGTTGCCCCTTTCTATTTACAGAGCCGCGTGTGGAAATTTTCGTCTAAGCGCATGATTTTGGGAATGAATCCCGCAATCATGCATTTTTTAAGCAATAATTTCCCCATACTGCGCCTGGAATGTCTGATAGTAAAGCCCCCGCGCCGCCATCAATTCAGCGTGGGTGCCGCGTTCGGAAATCTCCCCCTTGTCAAGGAAAATGATTTCATCGGCGTGGCGGACGGCACTGATGCGGTGGCCGATAATGATTTTCGTCGCCGGCATCGTTTTGAGCGTTTTCTGGATCAGCAGCTCGGTTTCCATGTCCAAAGCGGAAGTGGAGTCATCCAGCACCAGAATCGGATTTTTGCGGGCTAAGGCCCTGGCGATCGTAATCCGCTGCTTCTGGCCGCCGGAAAGCCCGACCCCACGTTCGCCGATGACCGTTTCATATTGTTCATCCATTTTCTCAATGAAATGGTCAACCTGGGCATCACGGGATGCCATCCGGACGGCATTCAAATCAACAATATCTCTTTTGCCCAGCCGGACATTTTCCATGACGGTATCGGAAAAGAGGAAAACGTCCTGCATGACCTGGGCAACCGCGCCCCTTAACTGCTTTAACTGCATCCTGCGGATATCAACGTCATCAATGTAAATCGTGCCGCCGGTAACATCATAATACCGCTGTAGCAGATGGATAATCGAGCTTTTGCCGGCCCCGGTGGCCCCCATGATGCCAATCGTCTGGCCGGGCAGGGCAGTAAAAGATATCCCTTTCAGAATCTCGAATTGGTCTTCTTTATGGAAAGAAACATTTTCAAAAATAATCTTGCCTTTTACCGGCTCGACGGAAATAGGCGCGGCGATTTCCGTAATCGAAGGCACTTCCTCATAAATCTTCTTCACCTTTTTATGCGAAGCAAAAGCCGAAGCCAGGCCATTCGTAAGCCAGCCCAGCATTTCCATCGGCCAGACGATGTTCATCGAATAATCGACAAAAGCGCCTAAGGTCCCCAGCGTGATTTCCCCCCGGATAACCATGTAACCGCCCTGCAATAAAATGATGACCGGCAGCAGGCGGGAAATCAAGGAAAGATAGGGATAATACTTGATAAAAACCTTGGACTGCTTCATGTTCAGTTCCTTGTACCGCTTATTGTACGAAAGGAATTTGCTGATTTCATGCTTTTCGCGGGCAAATGATTTAACGACCCGCACCCCGGCGAGGTTTTCTTCGGCGATGGTATTCAGTTGGGCGTTTTGCTCACTGATTGCTTCATAAACGCCGCCAAGCCTTTTTTCCATCACGATGGCAATCGTTGCCGCAAGGATCATGCAAATCGTCGGCAAAATCGCCAGCCGCCAGTCCAGCCGGTACATAAAGAAAAGCACAAGCACCGTATGGAAGCAGACTTCAAGCATCAGCATTCCTACATAAGAAAGGCCGTCCCAGATCCGGTCGATGTCGTCCTTTACCCGCGCCATCAATTCGCCGGTGCCGGTCTTGTCGAAAAAATTAGCGCTTAACGACTGGATGTGGTTAAAAAGGTTTTTCCGCATCTCCGCCGAAATCCGGACCCCCACAATGTCAAAGGTGTACTCCTTGACATAATTAAAGACCGCCCGGCTTACCCCGATTCCCAGCATCATCAGAAGCAAAATGCCCAGCTCGTTTATCTGCCCGCCGACGATGACATTGTCAATCAGCCGCTTATTAATTAAAGGGGAAAGCGTATCCAGGACAACGGCACTGCACATGACGACAATCGTCAGCAGATACGCAAATCTGTATTTATAGATATAATAAGATAATTTCTTCATGATAACTCCCGTGCCACGCTTAGGCGCGGCTCTCATTCAGTCAAATTCAGTTAAAAGAACATATGTTCTAAAGGTATGATAAACCCTCTTAAAGGAAATGTCAAGCGCATAAAAAAACCGCTATGGAAATTACCATAACGGGCTTGCTGCGCACGGATGCCGTAATGCCGGCAACTAAGCAGAATAAACTCCGGAGGTAATTTCAAGGAAATTTTTGCTTTCATTTACTGCAATGCTTACATTTGCTGCAAGGGATGGAACGGATTTAATCATTTTCATTGCTTACCTCCTTTCTGAAAAATTTACGATTGCTACAAGTCAAAGAATACGACAGATTTTACCATTTGTCAATAGGGAAATTTAAAAACATGAATTATTACTTGGATGGCAACTTGGATGGCATGACCAACCAAGTCACCAACTCACTTCAACCTCGCCCCGGTCCAGCGTATCTAAGTACGGAAGCATTTCCGGGTCGATTGACAGCGAGTGAAAATGCGGCAAAGCAACGTTATCATTTAACGCCGAAAAGTCCGTAACAAAGGTCTTGGCGATGTTTAGGCTTAAAAGCCAAGGCATGTTTTCGATTCCGGGCCGCCGTGGGATTTTTCTTGCGAATCATTAATTATATTTGCTTCTTATATTTATTTCTTATATTTATTTCTTATATTTATTTTTTTGCAAGCTGCGCTTTCAGTTCGAGATATTGTAAGAAGGCACACAAAGCGTTTACACGGCCGACGAGGGAAAAATATCCCTCGTCAGATTTTCCACTCGATTTCCATGTTTTCGCTTGTAGCACGGATTATCGTGATTAGACTGTTTGTAACTTGCCGCTTTTCATCAAGGCTTGTGTTTTCCCAATCATCTAAATAATCGGAGATTGCGGTCAACCTTGCGGCGGGAATTTCATCGGCGGTTAATTCTGCCAGTTCACCCATCAACATTTGTCTGCGGGCGCTTAATTCATCGGCTTTACGATTGGCGAATTGTATCAAGGTCGGATTCGCTCCGGCAAGGCTTTCTACCAATTTTTCAATTTCGGTATCCACCTGAGCAAGTTCTACTTTTACGGCGGTCAGCTTAGGATTAGCGGTTGTATTGCTGCGTCCGGCGGTCAGGCTCTTGAACTCCCGCAACTTTTCCACCATGCTGTCATAAACAAGCTGTTCCATCTCGTGCGTCCGAATCGTGCCGCAACCATCACAGCTTTTACTCTGCGCCCGGTTTCTGCACCGCATATAACGAAGATGGCGGTTTTGAACGCTCATCAACGCATACCCGCACCGTCCGCACTTCGCTTTACCCGCCAACCATGTTTTTATAGCTTTCCTCGCGGGTTGATATGACGGGTTTGCCATCAGTTTCTTACGAACCTTTAACCACAAATCGGATGGGACAATGCCCTCATGCGGCGATGGTACAAGAATTTTGCATTGAATATCATTTTTGCCGCCTTTATTAGCGTTTTCCTTGTTCCGAAAGAGCCAGCAACCTGTCACACCCGTAAAGTCCGCCGCGTCGCCTTCGATTTCCGCGCCTTGCGCTTTGAAGAACTCGTAAACATCCATATCCGCTTGTACATATACAGGATTTCTTAGCATTTGCGTCAAAGTGGATGTAAAAAGCGGCTTGTCCCATACTGAAATACCGTTTTCAGAAAAATAATGGGCGACTTGTGTAAGCGAAATATTGGGTTGTGAATACATTTCGTACATCAGCCGTACATTATCCGCCGTATCCGGGTTAGCTACGAGCTTTTTTGTTTCGATACCCTCAATAATAAACGGCTCTGACTTGTAACCGTAAGGCGTAGTGCCGCCCATTCTTATACCTTTCCGGGTACGGGAGTAGTAGGCGTCGCTTACACGCTTGATGATGGTTTCCCGCTCCAACTGCGCGAATACAATACAAATATTGAGCATCGCCCGCCCCATCGGGGTTGAAGTGTCGAACTTTTCCGTACTGGATATGAACTCGACATTGTATTTTTGAAACATATCCATCATTTTTGCGAAATCCAGTATGGAACGGCTGATACGGTCGAGCTTGTACACCACCACGCGAGCGACCAACCCAGCTTCGATGTCGTTTACAAGTTGCTGAAACTGCGGTCTGTCCGTATTTTTGCCCGAAAATCCTTTGTCTTGATATTCCTGCGCCGCGCCTCCCTTCAATTCGTGTCGGCAGAACTCGATTTGACTTTCAATCGAAATACTGTCTTTCTTGTCCACCGACTGACGCGCATATATCGCGTCTATTCTATTTATATTTGTCATGCTTTTGCTCCTTTCCTTTTATAAAGGAACGGAGCCACCAACATATTTAGTATAACGTCGGCGGCTCCGAATTTCAAGATTTTATCCAGTTTTTTTGTCGGATTTGTTGTATTTCACGAACACATCGTATAGCTGATGCTCAATTTCACATTTGCGCTTTTCCTTTTCCTCTGTGGAAAGAATTGGCGTAAGGTGCGTTACCGTGATGGGTTTACCCTGAAACACGGCGGTTTGGGTTTCTTTTCTATATTCAGTTGTCAAGGTGCAATGGTTCATCATTTATAGGCTTTCCTCCCGTTTTTTATGATTTTGTGCGTGTTGTGCCTGCTGTTTGACCTCATCCGGCAGCGCGTCCACGAACCGTTTTAAGTTGTGATAATCGGCTTGTAACTGCGCCGTTGCTAACGCTTTGCCCTTGCGGGCGTTTTCGCTTGCCTCCGCTTTCTTTTCAAAAACTTCGGCTTTCTTTTCGAGAGCGGTGTTATCGGTTTCAAGCTGTTTTATTTCCCGTTTGTATTTCCGTAACTGCTTTTCAAAATCTTCCATGCCGGAGAAGAATTTTTTTAACAACGCGAGGGCTTCATCCCGCCGCTTTCCGGCGTTTAACGGGTTGATACCGTCCAGCGCGGACTGTATCGCCTCCATTTGTTTGGTGAGATTAACGGCTTGTTTGAATACCCTTGTGGGGATGTGCCGCCGTCCGGTTACACTGGCAGATTCGCCGCGTTCAAGGTCGGGGTACGCTTTTACCATATAGGCGAAATAATCATCCTGCCATTTGGTGAGCCTGTTGCGGTCTCCGATAACCTCCTTCGCGGTAAGCCGCCCGTCCTCAGTAATCGGAGTGAAGCAAAGGTGCATATGCGGCGTTTTTTCGTCCATATGGACGACTGCGGTAAAAATGTTGTCCGTGCCTACTTGCTTTGACATAAATTCCGTCGCTCTCTCAAAGAAGACTTTGACTTCATCCCGCTTTTTACCTTTGAAGAAGCCGGGACTGGCGGTAATCAGCGTATCTATGAAACGAACGCTGTCCTTGCGGGTTTTGCATCCCGCCGTTTCTATCCGCCCGTCCGATTCTTTTTTATAGGAAGTCACGGGCTGGACGATGTGGAAATTGTTTTTACTTTTCGAGGTATCTATATCAGGGTTGCTGGCGTATTTTTCTTTCGTCCGCTCATGGTGAGCTTCCAAAGCGCCCGCGCCGCCTTTTTGTTTAGCAAACCGTAATATTGCGTATTGGGGCATGATTTCCTCCTTCTGTTTACCCTTTCGGGCATAATGATTTCTTTAGTGTCGGGATTCTTTCTGGCCGCCTCCCGATTTGCCCGAGCGGTTTCGCGCCGCTTTACCGTGACGCGATACGGTTTTCGGTTGTCCGCAGGGCCCTTTGCGGTCAACCTGAAAACATTGTAGCGCGAAAAAATGCAAACCCCGTTTTTGTGCGGGGTTTGCATTTTAAGAGTGTTTTTAAGAAAATTATTGTAAATCTGCAACGGATTTGATATGATATTTTTAGAAGTATATAAATGTCTTTATAAATATTATCAAAGATAATATTTATAAAGAGTTTTCGGAGGTAAAATATGTATCTGCCCGGAACAATCTATGAGAGAATCGGGGATTTACGGTCAAGCAAGGGCTGGTCACAAAAGAAATTGGCTGAGATAACAGGGATTGTAACATCCCAACTTAGCCGGATAGAAAACGGCAATATAGAGCATATAAGCAGCGATATACTGATAAAACTGGCAAAAGCGTTCGGCGTATCTACCGATTACATACTGGGGCTTACTACCATCAGCACACCGAAAAGTTATGATATAAGCGAACTTGGTTTATCAGAGGGAGCGGTAAAGGGCTTGGTAACAAGCACGATAGATGTTCAAATGCTCAATCGGCTGATGGAGCATAAAACTTTTTCATATCTGCTTTATCTAATAAAAACCTACTTCGACAACAGCATATTAGCCGGAAACATGGAGCGGAACGCTGTTATTGACATGGCGACGGCGGCGATTGGCGATTTTGCGAAAGATAATCCCGAACACAAAACAAAAGCACAAGCAGACACAAAATATTTGCGGTCACAAAAACTTACTGACCACGAAGCGGAAATAACGAAAATCAACGGCACATTTTTGGCGATTATAAGGGATATAAAGAAAGATATTGAGGATGGCAAAGTGCCGGAACAGGCTGCTACGGCGGAGTTTTTGCAGGCTATGCGGGAGCAAATACAGGCGGCAAGGCAGGAACAAAAGCCTATCGACGCGGAGGATATTACGGCGGCGGTGATGAACATGGTTGGGCAGACGGTGGCGTTGGATGAAAAAAGCGCGGAATTGTTCGGGCAGTTGGCGCAGAGTATATTCAAAAATAAATAATTTAAAATAAATTTTGAAAACCTATTGACTCGTTCGTTGCGTACGACTTTATAATGGTTACATCAAACATTGTGGAGGGATAAAAACATGGGCGAACTGATTAAAATCCGCGAAATGTCATTGCAATATGGTATTTCCGCGCGTGCTTTGAAGTATTACGAGGAAATGGGACTGATAACCAGTACCCGGAGCGACGACTACGCATACAGACTGTATGACGATGCCGCCGTACAGCGGCTTGAGCAAATCTTAATCCTACGCAAACTAAACATCAGCATCAAGGATATACAACGGATATTTAATACCGTCGGTTCAGATGTCGTATTAGAAGTGCTTGGGAAAAAAGTCAATGCCATCGACGAAGAAGTAGCTCTCTTGCACGAACTCAAAGAGATAGTTTTGGATTTTATCCGTCAGATTGAGCAAGCTGATTTTGGCAAGGAATCCGATGTTAAGCTACTTTACGAAAAAGCGAAGGAGATTGAAAACCAGATTATCAACGTGGATTATGACGGCAATTCGGCCAATGTGAATCGGTTGTTGGACGTGACGGAAAAACTGAATAAAAAAATTCCGGATGTAATGGTCGTAAGAGTCCCTGATTTCCGCGCAGTTTCATCGGGATATTTAACTTGGCAGGAATTGTTTGACGAAAATGGTTTCGAGAAATGGAGAAAAGAACATGACCATTTATTGGAGAACATCATATTCGACTGCGCGGATTTCATGTGGCAAAGGGACGGAAAACCCTGTTGGGTATGGAAAATAAAAGAAGGAGTAACGGGGGCAGACACTGCTCCGTATAAAATTATAAACTTCAAAAGCGGCTTGTACGCTGTTTCAGTTTGCATGGATGGTGATGGAGAAAGTCATGGAAATGTTCATAAAAAAATAGAAAATTGGGTCTCAAATACTGAAAATTTTGAAGTTGATTATCCGGATAGAGAATCTATGGGACACATGATTTATCCCCATGATGATATTAAAAAAGGACTTGGTTATAATCAAATGAACCTTTATATTCCGATAAAATTGAAAGAAGGAAAGTAAAATGGAAAACAATTATTGGGCATCCGTTTGGGCAAAATTTCGGCAAGATGAAGTAATCTGTATACCAAGTGATTATATTATTCATGCGGATTTTATGACACATATGGATAAAAATGAAATAAAACTTGCTTTTGAGAAAATCAACTCATTGTATAAAAGTATCTACGGCGATATTGCGGAACAGCCGAGCGAATTTGGTATGCCGCTTTATCCAAAAAACGAATATCGCGTTTTTTCACAACAATGGCGTGATTCAGGTCAAGCGGTGTTCAATCCGTTTGTGCTTCTTTATAATCTTTTAATTTGTGGTGATATAAAAAATGGTTCGGTTTACATACCAATCGAAAAGTATAAAAATCTGGAAACGCATACGAAATACCATGCGGGATGGGCTCTCGGTAAAAAGGTTAAAAATTCCCATTTTTTATTTAAAAAATTAACTGATTATGGATTTGTTTTTGAAGGTTTAAAAAATTATAAAGAAATAAATCAAGATATTATTATCAATTATCCTGACAGCATTTTGCTACTTCATCTTTGGAAGATGCTTGCAGACAAAACCCATAATGTCAACCGTCTCCCTGACTTTTTATATTGTCATTTTAGGTTATTGCAAAATGATATGAATAACGTCGATTATGGATTCGGCGCGGACGATGTGGCCGACAGGGTACATACAGAAGCGGAAAAAGAATTTACATATGAAATGGATAAAACGCTCATGTCGATGGGTATGTTCCGTAAGCCGTCCGGAGGTTTTGAATGTCATGGGCTGGCTTATTATCGTACACAAAAGGATATAGATACCAAAAAGCCTTATCCGTTTCGGATGGTAACAAGAAATACTGATATTGAAAATAACGTAAATGAAAGTCACAAAATGATAATGATGCTCCGTGTGCGAAATTTTGAAAAATGCAGAAAATACTTTGATTCTTGCCCCGATTCGGTCAAAAGTATATTTACTACCAGAGACAAAGGATGCGGAGCCGCAGGGCGTTGCGGTAATGGTATTTCATATGAAATTGACGGTGTTTCTTACTGGAAGTGTGGTTGTTGTTTTCCAACTTTACGTTTTAAGCCAAATATCAAAGACATTCCACATTACATAAAATTGGTGGAACTTGGAGAAAAAAAGTGAAATGGTAATCGGTTATTTATGCTCAATCGCCTTATGCAAACAAGTAGTGATGAAGGATGACGGCTAATTTAGTTCTGGCACAGCATGGTCAAAGAAGAACGATATGCCTACCCTCCTCGTTTTCCTGCCGCTAAAAGACGCGCCGCCCACAAAGTGGCATCGTGGTTTTCCCGTCAGTCGGAGGGCAGGCATAACACACTATACTTTGCCGTTGGCAAAGTGTGTGGCAGGGGACACCCCTGCACCCCGAGCGCGGCAGAGCCGCGCTAAAAGCCCCGGCGGCTAACGCCGCCCAACAAAAAAAGAGCCATGTCCGCTTTCGCGTCATGGCCTTTTTTGTTGGCAGTTCCGTTCCG
>Ga0082212_10012087_pt1 | contig 10892 bp, 11 predicted proteins | sample TergutNt197P3_FD_71548 | JGI IMG/M metagenome (GOLD analysis project Ga0082212, IMG submission 71548) | Neocapritermes taracua P3 segment gut microbial communities from Petit-Saut dam, French Guiana - Nt197 P3 | ecosystem: Host-associated > Arthropoda: Insects > Digestive system > Gut ...
CCAAACGGACGGCCGCCACCGGTAGCTCAAAAGACCCCGGCACTCGGACTAATATGCGGTTTTCGGGCTTCACCCCGGCGTCGTCCAGCGCCCTATTGGCCCCCGCCACCAAAGCAGCCATGATCGTTTCATGCCATTTCGCGGCAACAATTGCCACTCTAAGTCCAGAACCATCCAAAGCCGTTAATCCCGGAGCGCCACTTCCAGCCATTACTCAATCTCACTTTGCTCGTCCAGGGTTAACAAATGGCCCATGCGATCCCGTTTCGTTTCCAGGTAATTCAAATTCGCCGCCGTTAAACCCACTACTAAGGGCACCAATTCCAGAACCTCAATCCCGGCAGCCGATAGTGCCTCGCTCTTTTCCGGGTTATTGGTTAACAACCGAATCTTACTCATTTCTAAAGTACGTAAAATATCCGCCGCCACCGAATAATCGCGGGCGTCAACCGGTAATCCCAGATATCGATTGGCCTCCACGGTATCCAACCCGTCATCTTGCAGCGAATAAGCCGCGATTTTGGCGGCCAAACCTATCCCCCGGCCTTCATGGCCGCGTAGGTAAATGATTGCTCCCCCGGCCTCGCCAACCTCCGCCATTGCGGAATGCAACTGTGGGCCGCAATCGCATCTCAGCGAACCCAAGGCATCGCCGGTCAGGCACTCGGAATGCACCCGCACTAATGGGGCTAGCGCGGATTCATCCGAGCCCGGCGCAATCAGCACCGCGTGGTCCACGCCGTACCCATCGCGGAATGCCGCCACTTGGAACTCGCCGTAGTTGGTGGGCAGGGTGGCCTCGGCGATCTTCGTAAGCGACGGCGTGAAAAACCGTTGCGCGCTTGTTTCCGACGACGATGACGCCGCGCCATCCGTGCCCGAGGTTTCCGACAACAGGTGAGCGGCGTATTTCGCCAGGGCGTCAACCTCAATGTTGACCCGGCCCCCCACCGGCAACTCCCCCAGTGTGGTGCGTTCTAGAGTGGTGGGGATCAAGGCCACGGAAAAACCGCTGCCATCCACCCCAGTTACCGTGAGCGATACCCCATCTATGGTGATGGATCCCTGCGGAACCACGTACTTCAGCAGGTCAGGTGCGGCGGTGAACCGTAACGCATCCCAGCGCGGGCCCGGTTCCCGGCTCGCCAAAGTGGCGATTCCATCAACATGGCCCTGGACCACATGGCCGTTGAAGCGGTCAGTTGCGGCAAGGGCCCGCTCGATATTGACCGAATCGCCAGCCTGCAGGCCACCCAGGCCAGTCAGGGCCAAGGTTTGCGGCATTACATCAAACGCCAGTAACCGCTGCCCCTTCCCTACGCCCGGCACCGAACTCGCGGATTCCTCTGCGTCGTCGTCGTGCAAAACCGTAAGGCAGACGCCGTTGACGGCAATTGAGGAGCCGGGCGCGGCATCGGCGGCTACGGTGGTGGCGATGGCGAGGCGTGCATCCTGAGCGGTGGGCCTGTCCAGGGCCACCACCGGTGCGATTTCCTCGACAATTCCAGTGAACACAACCACCCACCTTATGGCATCTGGGCCAAAAGGCGCAGTCACGGCGCCGTTTGACTAGACTTTGAAACCATGCAGGTGGAATACCATAAGGATTACAGCCACAAGCTCGGCCGTGATATGGAATATAAGGTTTATGGCTATCGGGGAAAACCGGTAATTGCTTTCCCAACCTCACATGGCCGGTTCTGGCAATGGGAGGATCTCGGCATGGTGGACGCGATTTCGGGTTTCATCAATGAGGGCCGGATCCAACTGTGGGCCGTGGATGGTCTAGATGATGAGACCATGTACAACATGGGCTGGGACAAAATGTCCGCGATCCGCCGCTATGACCAATATATGGGCTACCTCCGCGATGAGTTGCTGCCCTCCGCTCTGGACCGCAGCCGTTGGGCCAACCAAACTGGCGATGTTAAGGCTTTAGTCACCGGCGCCTCCATGGGGGCCTTCCACGCCGCCAACATCTTTTTCCATCAACCCTGGCAAATAGATTCGCTGATATCCATGAGCGGCGTCTATTCCACCGATACCATGTATGGCGATTACAAACCAGATGAAGTGGCGGCCTATTCCCCACTGAACTACATGCAGGGTACCTTTGTGGATTCCCGTTGGCTCGCATATCAGGCCTCGAAAATCATTTTGTGCTGCGGCCAGGGTGCCTGGGAGGAACCAATGCTCACCGATACCATATTGATGGGTGAGTTATTGGCCAAACGCTCCATCCCCGCCTGGGTCGACTTATGGGGTTATGACGTAAATCACGATTGGCCCTGGTGGTTCCAGCAATTGCCGTACTACCTGGACAAGATCCTCTAGCGAAAGACCACTGGAAAGCGCGTGTACGAACCACTAGTATTGAGACATGAGTGTCCACGAGCCCCAGCGGATTAAGGCCGGTTTGATAGACACCATAGAGTTTATGTCGCTCACCAAAAACCTCAACGACGACGAAACCTTTTACGTCTGGATATCAAAATTATTCCAGTTTAGCCGGAGTATGACCATCAGATATATGCTTAAGAATAAGGATAAATACACTGATCCCACTAATCGAGAACTGTACCGACAATTGCTGAGTATCAATAAGCTTGATCGGTTTGCAATTTGATGGCCCCACACCCAACAGATTATCTGGTAACCCAGGCCCTAATCGCGCTTGACGGACTATTACCAAATGACCAGAGCCAAATCGATTTATATGTTGTTGGAGGATATGCCCTGCAACTTGCTTCAGTACGCGTCAATCCCGCCGAAGCCACCGACGTTGACTATATTGGAAGGGCACTAGACCCAGAGGTTCGAGAACTGGTGAATCGGATTGGTTTACAGTTTGGACTGGGACGTGGCTGGATCAACAACGATCTGCTATTGAACGGCAATGAGAGTATTGCTGATTTAGAGGAACTGGTTGGCCCGTTGGCGTTCAACGAGGTCAAAATCCCAGAACTGACGCATTTTCGCATTTGGATAGCTGACCGCGTTTCTCTGTTACGGATGAAAGTTCAAACACTTGACACTACTTTGATCGCAATTCTCGGTACTGAGCCACTGGGTGGTTACGGCAGACTACAGGATTTACCTGATATAAAATCGCTAATTACCGATTTGGGATATAGCGAGGCCGAGATCCGAGCATTGGTAACCGAGATGGCATCAGGCGGTTTCCTGCTGGCCCCTGAGGAAACCCTGGCGGCAACCATCGCATTTCTGGAAACCGAGGATCATGCAACCGCCTACCAGGCAGCACAAGTATCCAGCCACGGTTGACTCACTTCATGATTGAGCACTGAGCACTTTTCCCAGGAAGTACTTCATTTGGGCGAACCACCAGGGCCAGTCGTGGGCGGATTCCTCGCCCCAAATGTCAACCCACGCCGGGATTTCCCGGGCAGCGAGCAACTCACCTAAAGCCCTGGTGTCAATCAGCATTTCTTGCTCATTGGGGCCTTGGCCCGCGCAGAAAATGAGTTTCCGGCCCAGGTATTGGTTGCGGGGATGATCGTTCAAATCCCGCAGGTACTCCAAAGGTGAGTTTTCCGCGACAGCGGAGGCTGATGTTGACCCCAAGAAATGGCTTAAGGTATAAACCCCACTGAGGGCAATCACGCCCGCTATTTTCTCGGGATATCTAAAGAAGTAGTTGGCGGCATGGTAGGCGCCCATTGAGCAGCCGGTGAGAATCGGGGCCTGGCCGGTGGTGGCCATTAAGTGCGGGAAGAATTCATCACGCAAGTAGTCCAAATATCTCTGATACCGTTCCATCGCGGTGCCGACTAGCAAATACTCGTCCACCGGCGGGAAAAAGGTTTCCGCATCAATGGTGTCAACGGTCCATATCTGAATGGCGCCCTCGTCAATCAAATCGCGCAATGCCTCAGTCATCCCGAACTCTTCCCATTGGGTGTAATGGGCTTCAGAAGTGGGAAAAGCAACTAAAGGCAAGCCGCGATCACCATAAACACGGTACTTCATGGTCCGACCTAGCGCGGACGAATACTGTTTATGGGTTTTTCCCCGTAAAGGCTCCCGGGGCGGTGCCACGGGCGCGATTTCGGCGGAATCTACGGTAGTTACGGTTTCGCTAACCGCCTCGCCGTTTAAATAAACGGAAACATTGACATTGACATTAAGGGTTACCGGGCTATTCGCGCACCTGCGGCTGGCCCTTACTTTCTTTTTCGCCACGTTATGCCCGCTCCTGAATGTATTCGATATCCCCCATGGCCTGCTCATAGGTATCGTCCCGAGTCAGGTAAGCCTCATCACCCATGGCGGCCTGTAAAATTTTCTCGATCGGGGCGTAATACACCAACCGATCCCCCAGGTATTCTTCACATTCAGCGTTGGTGTGGGCGTACTTGTTGAAGTTCTTCCGGCTCGCGTAAGCCGAGTAGTAACGGCCCGGCCCTGACTCGGGTTGCGGATCCCCCGCCACCATCGCCGCCCAGCGGGCATAAACATCAGTGGAGTGGGAGATGTTCATGGCATCGGTGAGCCACGCCCCCGGCGGCCGAAGATTGATCTCTAGACCGACTAAACCGTTGCCATCGCGGCGCTCAAAGATCTCAATGTGGAAGAACCGCTCCCGCAGCCGATAAGCCTTGACAATTGCGGCCCCCACCTTGCGCACCTCGGGCGGCATATCCGGTAAACACACGTAATGGGCATTACCGCCCTCATTGACCACATCCATAATGGACTGTTCGGTACGAGTGCTGCTTTCGAAAATAATAACCCCGTGGCCATCCACAATGCCGTCATAGGTAAGCGTATTGGCATTCATATATTGCTCAACTACTACTGGGAGCATGGCGGCGGGAAGCCGCGCGAATACCTCGGTCAACGCCTCGTCGTCGTCCACGCGATAGGTAAATGATGCTCCCGAGCCGGAATCGGGTTTCACCACCAAGGGATATCCGGCATCTTTCGCAAACCCCAACGCTTGATCCAGTGACGCCGTTACGGTTCCCTTGATATAAGGCACACCCGCACGCTCAAACACGGACTTCATCAGCGATTTATGCCGCACTAGTTCAATGAATTCCGGCTTGGGACCGGGAATATTGAAATCGGCCCTGATTTGGGCCTCCAATTCCAACCAATGTTCATTCAAGGATTCAAAACGATCAATTTTGCCGTACTTATGAGTGAAGAATCCAATGGCTCGCAATACGGCATCGTAGTCATCCATGGAATCCACGCGGAAATACTCAGTCAACGCGCCCTGCAAATCAGCGGGTAAAGCCTCATAGGAATCATCACCAATTCCCAGAACATTCACGTTTTTGTGTTTGCCCAAAGCCACGGCAAACTTGGTTACCCAACTGGGGAATTGCGGGGAGAGGAACACTACGTTCTTGGCGGGCGTTAACGATTCCCAAAAGGCTGGTAGCGCCGCGGCCATCTTTACCGCCACCAGAGTGGAATCTTTCCCGGTGCCGCTGCTGCCACCAAGCCCGCTCCCGCCGCTGGCCGCTGGTGACGCTGCCGTTTCGGTAACCTCAACCGGATCTCCCGGTACGGAGTCTTCAATTGGTAAAACGGCATCATCCACTGCGTCGGCCATACCCCTAGATTACCGCGTTATGAGCTGTGTGCCGCGCGATAATCCGCAATCCGCTAACTCTAGCGCCCCCGCAGAGCACCAGCTTGCGGGCCCCAAGATTCTAGTGCGGGTGCCGCTTCGCAACTGCCACCAGCAGTGCGTCCTCACCCAAACGCCGAACCTTCTCCGTGTGGAACCGCACGCCATCGGCCAACGTGCCCACCCCAAAATCACCCACGGCAGTCAAACCGGCCCCCAACAGCAACGGCGCAAAATAAGCGTGCACGCGGTCCACCACGCCTGCCGCCAGAAAAGCCGTTGCTAACGCCGGGCCACCCTCCACCAGGATTTGCCGGATCTGCCGCTCAGCAAGCGCGACCAATACCTCTGCAACTGAATGTGTACGCAAGTGCAAATACCCGCCAGGCGCACGACGCACTTTCGCCCCCTGCGGAATGTCCCGCTTTCCAACGACGACGACGAGCGGCTGGCTCGCCGCCAACTCCCCAGCAGCATCCCGGGCGGTTAGCGCCGGGTTATCAGCCAACACCGTGCCCGTGGTGACCAGAATTGCCCCCACTTTCGCGCGGAACCGGTGTCCATGCCCGCGGGCAGCAGTTCCGGTGATCCACTGTGAAGTGCCATCGGCAGCGGCCACCCGACCGTCCAGGGAGGTGGCCAGCTTTAAAGTCACATGGGGCCGCCCCTCGGTCACCGCCCAGCGCCACGTCTCGCTCAGCTGCGAGGCCCGCGCGTTGGCCAACTGGGTCACGGCGATCCCAGCCTCGGCCAAAGCGGCTGCTCCCCCGCCGGAGACGGCAACCGGATCGGGCTCAGCGTAAACCACCCGGCCCACCCCGGCCGCCATAATCGCGGCGGTACACGGCCCGGTCAAACCCCGATGTCTACATGGTTCCAGGGTCACCACCAATGTTCCCCCGCGTGGATCATGACCCCTGGCGGCGGCATCGGCCAGCGCCATCGGCTCCGCGTGCGCGGTCCCGGCACCCAGATGCCATCCGGTTCCAATCACTTGGGATTCCGGATTAAGTAGCACGGCCCCCACTCGCGGGTTCGGGTCCACCTCCGGCCCGTACTTGCCGAGTTTCGCCGCCAATGACATGGCAGCCTTCCACCCCGGCTTCCCAGGGTTCGCTGCGCCCGCTGCGTCCGTCATCGTCGTCGTACTTACGAACCGCTCGCCTGGCTCGCCAGAACGCGCAGTTTCTCGATCTCGGCAGCCGGATCGGCCGAGCCGAACACGTAACTGCCCGCCACAAAGGTATCGGCACCCGCGGCGGCCACGCGGCCAATATCGGCGGACGTTATACCGCCGTCAACCTGAAGCCAGATGTCCTTGCCAGTGCGCGTAATGTACTTGCGGGCCTTCGCGACTTTCGGCAGGCAGCCCGGTATGAACTTCTGGCCGCCGAATCCCGGCTCCACCGTCATCACCAACACCATGTCGAACTCGTCAATCAGATGTTTCAACGGCTCAATCGGCGTGGCCGGCTTCACCGCAACGGCAGCGCGCGCCCCGGCCTCTCGAATCGCGCGGGCCAAGCGCACAGGGGCAGCAGCAGCCTCCAGATGGAACGTGACTGACCGCGCCCCGACCTCGGCATAACGCGGCGCCCATCGATCCGGGTCAGTGATCATCAAGTGCACGTCTATCGGCAACGGCGAAACCTCCACCAACCGCCGCACCACCGGCAACCCGATGGTCAGATTCGGCACAAAATGGCCATCCATCACGTCCACATGCGCGAAATCCGCGTTCGCGATCCGTCCCAACTCGGATTCCAGGTTCGCGAAATCGCTGGCGAGAATCGACGGTGAGATTCGGATGACCATGCTTTCAATCCTAGGAGAGCGGCTGGTAATGCGCGCCCTAACTCAGCCGCCGCAACAACGTCAGATGCATCGCATCAGTACCCTCCACATGCGGCCACAACTGCCGCGTCGCAACGACCTCGGCGGTCTCCGGGGCGCGCTTGAGCACGTCTGCCACCACGGTCACGGTCTCCGCCAGGTGCGGCGAACACGTCACATATCCGACGACGCCACCCACCCGCACCGTTTTCAGTGCCGCACCCAAGAGCCTGATTTGGAGCAGGCGCAGTTCGGAAACATCGGCCGGGGTACGCCGCCACCGTGACTCCGGGCGCCGCCTCAGCGACCCGAGCCCCGAACAAGGCGCATCCAGCAACACCCGGTCAAATGCGCCCGGCTCCAACTCGCCAAATTCAACGGCATCCCCCACCCGAACCGCCTCGATTGCGGCCTCCGGAATCGCCTTGAGCGCCTGCTTTACCAACTCGGCCCGGTGCGGCGCAATCTCATTCGCGAGCAACGTGGCCCCGCGCTCAGCGGCGATGGCGCCCAGTAATGCGGCTTTCCCCCCGGGCCCGGCGCACATATCCAGCCAGCGCGCATCAGGACCAGTGATTTCCTGATCGACGACGGCGAGCGCCACCACCTGCGACCCCTCATCTTGGACGCCGATCCGTCCCGCCCGAACGCCGGGCAACGCCGCGGGATCACCTCCGCGCTCCATGATCCGGGCCGTCGGGGCCAACTCGCCAGGTACCGTCTCGGCTTCCAACACGGTGTGATCTTCCGGAGTCGTCAACCCAGGACGTACCACCAAATTCACTTTCGGGGAATCGTTGTCGGCTTGGAGTAGAGCCGGAAGCTCGCCCGCATCGCGGCCATTGTGGGCCAAGGCCTCGCGGAAGGCCCGCGCGATCCACAGGGGATGGGACTCGATGGCGGCTAGGGCCTCGATGGGGCTCTGGGCTTCAGAGTTCAAAATCTCGAGCCATTGGTCCAGGTCACGTTCCGCCACATTCCGCAAAACCGCGTTGATGAGTTGGGCCGCGCCAGCGCCCAGATTGGCCCGGGCCAACGCAACGGTCTCGGAAACCGCCGCGTGGGGCGGGACCCGCATCCCGAGAAGTTGGTGGGCGCCCAACCGTAGGGCCAACAGCACGCCTTGATCTAGTTTCTTCAGGGGCCGATCCACGCAATTGGCCAAGATGGCATCGTAGCGGCCCTGCATTCGCAAAGTCCCATAGGTCAGTTCCGTCGCGAAGGCGGCATCCCTGCCCGTGATTTTCCGGTGCTTCAGCCGGGGAGGGAGCACCAAGTTGGCATAGGCGTCTGACTCACTGACCTCGCGGAGCACCTCGAATGCCAGTTGCCGCGCCGGATCGCTGGCCTGGCGCCGCTGGCTGGGGGCATTCCGGCTGCGATGCCCAGCATTTCGCGTGCGGGCGGCGCCGCGCTCGCGGCCCTGGTGATTGCGACGGAAATCGCGGTTTTGGTCCGAGTCACGCATCAGGCCAGCCTAGCCCCTGCGGTGAGTCCCGCGCCCCGCGCCCAATCCGCGGCTGCCATGGGTTTCTTCCCGGCAGGCTTGACCTCACCTAGTCGCACCGGCACTGAACCGGTACCCACCAGCACCTCGCGCTTGGAAACCCGCAATTCGCCCGGCGCGAGTGTTGCCCCAGGCACTGGCGTTTCGCTAGACGCCAGCCCCTCGTCCGGCATCAACTCCTCGCCTGTCATAATCGCGACCGGCCCCAATCCCAAGCGTAGTGGTTCCCGCCCTGGCACTAGCAGTTCGCACCAGGCGCCCGGATCAGGTGTCACCCCGCGTATCAGCCGATCAATCAACACCGCCGATTGGCCCCAATCCACCCGCGCGGTATCAGTAGTGAGTTTGACGGCATAGCTGGGTTCACCAACTTGCGAAACACCTGCAGCGATACCCGCTGCGACATCGTCCAATACCCGCACCACCAAATCAGTGCCGAGCACCGCGAGCCGCCACAAGAGCGCCCCAGCGGTTTCCGCAGGTTCAATCGCCAAACTGGCGGACGCGAACACGGGTCCGGTATCCATCCCGGGGTCGAGCCGGAAAATGGAGACCCCCGTTTCTGTGAATCCCTCAATGATTGCCCACTGTACGGGCGCGGCGCCCCGCAACTCGGGCAGCAAGGAGAAATGCATGTTGAACCAACCGTGCGGCATAAGGTCCAGCGCGTGCTGCCGTAATAGATGCCCATACGCGACGACGACGGCGGCGTCACAATCCAACGCAGCGATTTCCCGCAGCGTCTCCGGATCACTGGGCACACCCGTGAGCACCGGAATCCCGGCCTCCTCAGCGGCTACCCGCACGGGGCTGGGAGCCGTCTTCTTTCCCCGCCCAGTGGGCGCATCCGCGCGGGTGAGCACCGCCACCACTTGGTGCTGGGATTCCAGCAACGCCTGCAGCACGGGCACCGCCACCGCCGGGGTGCCCGCGAAGATAATTCGCACCCGCTACATCCAGATGGGTTGCCAGACCACGCCGAACTTGTCCACCACCCAGGCACACAACCGGATCGGTGGCACGGCCTCTGGGCCCATCATCACCGTGCCGCCCTCTTTCAGGGCATTGAATACGGCCATGAACTCGGCCTCGGATTCGCAGTTGATGAGTATCGACGACGCCCAGTTAAACTCGGGCGCCGGATGCTCGGAATCCATGTCCAAGAACATGATCTCGTTACCGCGGACCTCAATGGAGCCGCGCATGATCCGTTTTTGGTTATCGCCGGTGACCCACGGAACCTGGTCGCCGTAGGGTTCGTCCTTGGTGATCTTGGTATCCGGCAGGGCCTGGGCGTAAAACTCCATGGCCTCTTTGGCGCGGCCGTTGAACGTGAGAAATGGGGTAATCGCGTTAGTCATGATGTAGACCCTAGTAGGGACCACCCCCAAACGCGCGGCCTACCCAACCACGTCATCTAGGTATGCGCAGCCAACTCTGCCGGGTCCAATCGGGCTCGCAACCGCCCAGGTTCCCGCTTCGCCGAGCGCACGGCCAGCGCCGCCCGCAATTGCGCGGCCAGTTCCAGTCCCTGAGCAGCGGGGACGCGCGCCAACACCCTGACCTGCGGCTCCTCGAACAACACGGGGTTATCGCTCACCGGGATTGGGTTCATCGTCGTGCCTAAAAACGGCAGCGGTCCAACTACATTCTCGGGAGTTGCGAGGGGGACGTGGGCTAGCACAGCGGACACCGCAGCGCCATCGCCCACGAGTTCCGCAACCCGAGTCGCGGGCGGGAACCCCAACTCAACGCGCTCCGCCAACTCACGTTCCGCGAGCACCACCGGGTCGAAGCGCACCAGGGCCTGGGCAGCAGCCGTAGCCGTGTCCCCCACCAGCAACACCTGGCCGCCAGCGCTGCGCGGAATCACCAGGTGGGCCACTGCCAGCCAGCGCGCCACGGCCTCAATCAGGGTGTTCAGCCCGGCGTGGGTGGTCGCGGCCCCGC
>Ga0082212_10012088_pt1 | contig 10892 bp, 8 predicted proteins | sample TergutNt197P3_FD_71548 | JGI IMG/M metagenome (GOLD analysis project Ga0082212, IMG submission 71548) | Neocapritermes taracua P3 segment gut microbial communities from Petit-Saut dam, French Guiana - Nt197 P3 | ecosystem: Host-associated > Arthropoda: Insects > Digestive system > Gut ...
CCTTCTAACCCCGCTCGCGGAGCAAGTGGTATGCCTCTGTCCTTGACTTTGGATGAGCTTTTTAATAGACTTCAAAAGGACTATTAGGAGGTCTGTTATGAGTCGTATGCAAACACTGGATATTCCCACAGCCAGTATCACCGAGGTCAAAAAGTCTCCTGGTTCCGTATTTGGCCTGGCGGCAGCTTCCAACAATGCCGTGTATGTCTTTAACAGGGGCGCTGTCTCTGGAGTCATGCTCACGAAAGAACAGTATGAATCTCTCAACAGGCATATTGAGGAACTGGAAGACCGCTTGTTGGACATTGAGGTTGCTCAACGGCTGTCCAGAAATAAGGTGAAGGTTTATTCTGATGTAAGTGTAAGAGGCAAGGAAGCCAAGGAACCCCCTGTTTTGGACGAGTATGATGGCTGGGAGTAAGGACAAAAAGAACAAAAACAGCAGCACTGGCAAGAGTGTAGACAGAAAGAACAGCCTCTCAGAGCCATTTGAATTAGAGTGGACTGAATACTCAAAGGCAGACTACGATTCGTTGGACGGATCACAACTGATATTCGTTGACAAGGCTCTTAACCGTATCAGGCTGCTTGGGATGGAAGCAGGTGTTCCGCTGACAAGAGAACTCATTGGTTGTCGTAAACTCAAGCATCGCAAACTCGGCCTGCGCATCGTGTTCAGACAATCAGAAAAAGGTATCCAAATCATCCAAATCGTAGCCATAGGCTCACGGGGCGATTCAGTGGTCTACAACCAGTCAAAAGCCAGACTGCTCTGACGAGAATCTCTAGGACACAGGAACGTATAATTCGTCCCTATCTGCAGAGCAACAGCTCTTGGCAACAGGTGTGGGACACTTGGGGACGGTCTGATTTTGTCCCATTCATCATTTCACCTGATATAACCCCAAGTGTCCCAGAATGGGACAAAATCAGACCGTCCCCAAGTGTCCCATACAATAAACGCAGGGGCGACATTCTGCCGCCCCACTTCTTGAAATTGACTGATACTACGTTTGCTGATATAGTACTACTACGTTTGCTGATATAAGCAAGCCGTCCTGGGTGTTCGATGGAGAGATGACATGCCGGAGAGTTATATACGGGGCGCACTGACTGAGGCGACCTACCTGATACTGCTCTCACTGCGCGAGACACAGCACGGCTATGCCGTGATGCAGCACATCTCAGCCATCACTCAGGGAAGGGTGAACCTTGGTGTGGGCACACTGTACGGAGCAATCAATCTTCTTCTGGATAAGGGATGGATTGAGACGGTAGGCAACGATGAACGTCGAAAGCTTTATCGGATCACAGCGGAGGGCAGGGCAGTGCTTGAGGATGAGATAGCGCGCTTGTCAGAATTGACGATGCTTGGGCAAAGCGCGCTCACATCAAACGACAGCACCTATGAGGACGTCGGCAAAGAGTAGCACGTCAACAGAGGCAGAAGCACCAGCAGGAAAGACAAAAAGCAAGGCGGATTATGGTGAGAAAGTACAGTCTACGATTCTTCCTCGACTTTGAGAAGGAAGAGGCTTGGTACAACAAAATGGCCCAGAAGGGCTGGATGTTGGACGGCTACTTCTTCATCGTCTACCGCTTTGCAAAAGGCGAGCCCGAGGAGTACATCTACCGCGAGGAACTGCTCCCCCACCTTACAGGCAGCTCGGAGAGCCACGCATACCTCGACTTCCTTAAAAGCGCAGATGTTGAGGTGGTGGCAAGGTGGGGCGCATGGGTCATCTACCGACGCAAGGCAAGCGACGGCGTCTTTGAGCTCTATACCGACACCGACTCACGCATTGCGCTCTATCAACGCGCGAGCCGTCTTTTCCTACTCAGTTGCGCTGTTGAGCTTGCAGCGGTCTTGATGGTGATACTGGCGCTATTCATGGAGCCATCGTGGTTAAAGCTGTTTCCTCTGGCGGTTGTTTCCCTGGCAGGATTGGCGCTTTTCCTTGCAGGGTGGCGGTTCAGGAAGAAGCACCATCACCTTGTCAAAGAGCGGCAGCTGTTGGAATAGGGATACAAGGAAGGAGATACCGGCTGAAGACTAAAACAAAGTTTGTAAGAAACTGTTGAAATAATCCCAAAAAGCAAAGGAGTAGGGGTATGAAGGGTTCGAGTTGGGTAGTCAGCACAAAAAGAATGATTATTGGCATTATCGTAGCTATTGTTATCAGTGTCTCAGGATTGTTCTTCGAGGAGCTCTCTGGCATTGACATCGGTTTTGTCAATTATCTGATGCCAGGCGTGGGAGTCATAGTCTTCTGTCTCATCGCATTAAGGAAGCCAAAGGAAGAATAAACGGCTGGATTCAGCAGAGCTGCTAACCAGCACTCTCTGACCGCATTGGTCATTGCTGCTGCAGCTCTGCTGTGATGGTTCAGTCTATGTATCTCGCCGCGATCTTATGGAATTCGCCTTCTACATTCTTGAAAACATCCACCAGGACAGGATCGAACTGCGAACCTGCGCCTTCTTCGATGATCTTGCACGCTTCTTCATGGGTAAGGGCTTCTTTGTATTGGCGCTTTGAGATCAAGGCGTCGTACACATCAGCGATAGCCATCAAGCGCCCCTCCAGCGGTATATTGTGCCCTTTCAGCCCTATGGGATAACCACTGCCATCCCATTTCTCATGGTGGGTTCCTGCCATGCGGATAGCATGAACGAGAAAATCATGCTCTTCTGTCTTGCTTATTATCCTTTCAATAGCCTCTACACCAGCAGGAACGTGGATTTTCATTATTTCGTACTCTTCTTGGGTTAATCTCGCATTCTTACCAAGGATGATATCGGGGATGGCTATCTTCCCAACATCATGCAGTTTTGCCGAGGAGAGGACAAAGGTCAGATCCCAATCAGAGATCTCATCGGCATAGACTCCTTCTTTGATCATCTCATCCAGCAATGTCTTCAGGTAGCACTGTGTACGTACAACATGTCCTCCCGTGTACTTATCACGGAACTCGACCATGTCGACAACGGTGGCGAACACAGCGTTTTGCAGGTGCATCACCATCTCGGCCTTCTCGTGCACTATGGCTCTCAGGTTTTCCAGATTGTTCTGCAGTTCCATCTGTGTTCTCAGCAGGTCCTGTCTCTGCTCGACGAACAGCAACTCCTTTTCAATACGCTTGAGGAGCATAGGGGCAGAGAAGGGTTTGGTGACATAATCTACAGCACCCAGATCAAAGCCTTCTACCTCATTCTCTGCATTGTCCAGAGCCGTAAGGAAGATAACCGGGATATCCTTCCAGTTCCCATCAGCCTTCAGTTTCTTTATAGCTTCATAACCGTCCATTTCAGGCATGTCTATATCGAGCAGGATTATGTCTGGAGTGACTTTATCCAATGCGTCGAACATGGCGGCTGCAGAGGCCACGGGGATAACCTGGTAGAAGGTTGTAAGCATGTTCTTGCCCATTGTCAGGTTGGCGAGGTTATCGTCCACCAAGATGATCGTCTTTCGCGTGGTGTTCATTTCAGTTGTCCTCCTTATCGAGTAGTTCAGAGATTATCCTGGTGATCCCTGAATAATCGAACTGCTTTGCATTTCTTACAATCCTGCTTATCTGGTCGGATTCTGATTCATATTCATACGCATCGAGGTCCTTGACCAGGGAATCTATCTCATCAGTATTGAGACTGCCACATGCATCTAAAAGAGCCTTCAGTACCTTGGCGTCAGGTTTTCCTTTCACCGGTTTTGCATCACCTATGGTGAGGCAGAGTATCTGGTTCTTAATATCAGCTATCAGTTCACTGACAACCTCAATGAAGCCCGCATTGTTATTCACCACAAAACTATAGCTACCAGCCTTTGCCGCCTTCTCCAGCTCCTCCGCAAAATCACCCACTGCATCAGCGCAGATACCGTGACTCGCTCCCTTTATCCCATGAACGATGACGGCATAATCAGGTAGATCGTCTGGGGTTACCGTTTCAATCTGCCTGAGAAGCGGAGGTGTATTGTCAGAATAGGAGCGAAGGATGTCAAGGTACGTCTCCTCATTATCTCCAAAACGTCTCATACCACAGAGGATATCCAGTCCAGGAATGGCAATATCGCTTAATGCCGTTTGTGATGTGGTTTCATCCTCATCTGAGATGTCGCTGTCTTCATGATCCCAGGCCCTATCGCGGATAAAGCGCTTGATCACCTTGTCCAGCCGATCTATATCTATGGGCTTGGGTATGAAGGCTTGAAAGCCCTTACTGAGGAACATCTGCTCGTTTCCTGCAATGGAGTTTGCAGTCAAAGCGATGATCGGGACATTCTTGGCGTAATCACTCCCTATTTCCTCGCGGATGATCCTTGTCGCCTCGATACCATCCATTCCAGGCATCATGTGATCCATGAACACGGCGTTATAATGCACTTTTTCTTCACGGATGGCATCGACCGCCTGCTGTCCATCCGTCAGACAGTCGATTCTCATTCCATATGGCTTCATCAAGCCCCTCGATACATCAAGGTTTGTCAGGTTATCATCTACTACCAGCACGCGCGCATAGGGTAGACTGATACGCTTGATCTTGGTATTCCGTCCAAACTTATCATCGGAGTACCGGAAGTTCTTCAGGCTGTGCACTACCTCTTTGCCTAATGGGGTGTCAGTCACAAACCCTTGGGCGATCCTCACGGTGAACACACTACCTACTCCATACTCGCTCTCTACATCGATTGTCCCGTCCATCATGGCTGCAAGGCTTTTCGAGATGGGAAGCCCGAGTCCTGTCCCCTCTGTTTTTCGATTGGATTCAAGGTCCAACTGGGAGTAGTCCTTGAACAGCTTCTCCATGTCCTCCTGACGGATGCCTTTTCCTGTATCACTGATCCTTATCGTGACCCAAACAATGTCGCCTTCCCGCTCACAATGTATACCCAGCTCTACAACGCCCTTCTCTGTGTACTTTATCGCGTTAGAGAGTAGGTTGTTCATGATCTGCTTGACGCGGAGGTCATCGCCGTACAGGCGAGTGAACACCGTGTCACCGATATCCAGCCTCAACTCGATCGGTTTTTCACCTATCCGCAGGATATTCTGCGTTACCGTGTCATTAATCAGGCTTGGAACATCATAATCGACTTCCACTAACTCCATTTTTCCTGCCTCGATCTTGGAGATATCGAGGATGTCATTCACTATGTTGAGTAGCATATCGCCGGAGCTGTATATCTTCTTCAGGTTCAAGCGTGCCTCTTTGTCCAGCTTATTGCTCTCAAGGCTCAGTCCAGACAAGCCGATGATAGCGTTGAGTGGTGTTCGCATCTCATGACTCATATTTGCTAGGAAATCACTTTTAGCGCTGTTCGCCCTTTGGGTATCCTTCAATGCGATTTCCAGTTCAGAAGCAGCTCTCTGAAGGTTCTGTGTCATCTCGTTTCTAAGTTGTGCATAGGCTACCAACAGGCTACCGGAGTTAAGGGCTGATGCCACGTCTTCATCGAACACACTCTCGCTGTGGCAGTTATCGCAGCCGACGAACCCCCAGAAATCACCATGGACAAAGACGGGCGCAGCAAAGACGGATTTTATCCCGCTCGCTTCCATCCTCGCTCGCTCCACTGGCAAGAGCTCGCTTGTCAGGGCATTTACACACTCCCCCTGCTCAAGAAGGCGTAACCAAGTGGGGATACTCTCTTCATAGGACAGGTCAGTCACCAATGTGCTGCTCGATCGGAACCGCTCGTCTGCGACCCACTCATTGACCTGGGTACAGCACAACTGTCCATCCTTAAAGCTGTTCTTCCACACAGAGACACGATCAGCCTCAACAGCTTCACCTATCATGCTCATGCAAAGCAGGATGGAGTCTTCGAATTCGTCGATCTCAGATTGGAACAATATATATGCCGACTTGTTTATCGTATTAAGCAGGTTGGACTTCTGCTTTATCTCCTCCATCATCCGCTGATATTCCCTCAGGTCTCGTATATAAGCGGCGACAGCGAATCCGTCTTCATACGCTACGCGGACAAGAGTGATATCCGTGGGGATAAGCTCGCCATCCCTGGTCTGGAATACCCACTCAAAGGAGCATTTTCCTTTGGTGAACGCCTCTTCGATATAGTCGATCCTCATCTCGTTTGAGTTAAGCCCATTTGGCTGATACTCAGGAGAAAGGTCATCAATGTGAGTCAGGTATTCCTGTTTGTCCCAGATCCTGAATAAGCGAAGCGCTTCCTCATTGCAGTCGATTATCTCAAGGTTACTGTTCCATAAGTGACAGGCAAAGGGCATCTTATCCAGTAAGACCCGTACGCGCCCGTGGGCTTCACGGATCTCTGCGGCTTGCACGCTTCTGTATTGGGCGCTTACTATCATCTGGCTGACTGAGCGGAAGATCTTGATCTCGTCTTCATTGAACGTCCGCTCATATTTGCAGTCATCAAGGCTGAAGAATCCCCAGAAATCGTCCTTGAGGAACAGGGGGATGATCACTATCGTCTTGATATCATAGGCATCGAGAAAAGCTCGGTCGTCCTCGTTCATTTCCGACAGGGGGCCATTGAGGTATTCGCCCTGCATGAACAGATTCTTCCATTCTGGTTTCTCGTCGTAGGAGAACTTCAGGCCGATTGGCACTGGGGTCTTCTCGTGTCCAACTGCGCTGAGCCATTCATAATTGAGTACAAAATGGAGTGAGCCGTCAATCATCTCATTGTGCCAAATCTGGACACGATCAGCGTCTACAGCCCGCCCCACTATTTCCAGGCTCTCAATCAACGCCTTTCCAATGTCTAGCTCGTCGACCGTCTTCAGGAGGGCTTGGACAGCAAGATTGCCTGCATTGAGCAGTTTGTCCCTGTTGGCAATGGCGTCCATCATTCGTCTATGCTCACGCATGTCCCTGGTATAGCCCGCAATAACGTATTCTTTGCCATACTTCACACGGACAAGTGTCACTTCTGCCGGAATGGGCTCACCTTTCACTGTCTGGAACATGAAATCAGTGACACAGCGACCTTTGGTATATGCTTCCTCAAAGAGCCTCAATCCTTCTTCAATGGATTTCTTCCCATTTGGCTGGTATTCAGGGTACGTCTCGAAATACCGTTCCATGAACTCCTGTTTATCCCTGAAACTGAAGAGCTTCACTGCTTCTTCATTGCAGGCGAATAGCTCGTAGTTCCCTTCGCCTTTTCTTTTCATCAGTCGACAGGCAAGAGGTGTGGTATCGAGTAGAAGCCTTGCACGCTCATGCGCGGATATGCCGCTGCTATCCGTTTGCTCATCAGCCAGTATCGCTTTATCTGCCATGTGTCATTCCTCCCTCCACCTCCGCTCACCTTGGAATAGATCCAAGCGGGCAGGACGGGATTACAGAACGTATCGTTATCTTTATCGGTTGGCGCTGCCCTGAGTCATAGACGGCGACCATAACCTGCAAATTTCTCAGTTTGCAATACAATAGTACAATTTTGCTAAAATGACTACTATTTTCTGGTGCAAAATCAGGATAACACAAGAAAATGCCGCATCTTGCAGATGCGGCTCACAATAACGGGGGGTCTTGTGGACGACAACTCTGGTTGTTCTGCAAGCGCTGGGGTAGGCCCTCCTGAATCAAGTTCAGGACAGACTTGTCATGCCCAAGGCGATAAGAAACCTCTACTCCGCTTTGGGGAACAGGTCGACAAATTGGAAGCTGCGGCAGTCCACCAGGCCGCGGTTGGTGAGGCGGAGCTCCGGCAGGCAGGCGAGCGGGATGAGCGCCATGGTCATGAAGGGCGAGGGCATGGTGCAACCGATCTCCTCCCAGGCCTCTTCTTCTGCGGTCACCATCGCGCAGACCTCTTCAAGCGAGCTGTTGTTCATGAGGCCCGCCACAGGCAGCGCCACATGGCCGAGCACCTGGCCGTTGCGCACCACCACGCTGCCACCGCCTGAGGCGATGAGTGTGTTGGCGGCAAGCGCCATGTCTTCATCATTAGTGCCCAGGACCAGGAGGTTATGGGCATCATGGGCAACCGTTGAGGCCATGGCCCCACAGCTGATGCCAAAGCCCTTGGTGAAGCCGGCTGCAAAGGTGCCGGTGCTGTGATGGCGCTCGAAGACAAAGGTCTTCAACACGTCCTGCTCCAGGTCTGACTCAATGCAGCCGTCTATGACGGGCAGGTCGATGAAGCACTCGAAGGTGCCCACCTTGGCCGGGATGACCTCGATAACGCGGGTCCTGACCTTCTCGTCGAATACTTGGCCCTCTGGCGCTGCGACCTTGAAGGAGTCCGGTGCTATCTCCTGCTTGATGTGCATGGACTGGATGGCCCACTGGGGGTACTCAAAGGGGCTCAGCTCGAAGAGCTCTCTCCCCTGTTCTGCAACTACCTCGCCGTCGATCATGACGCGTGTGACGGCGCAGTCCTCAAGGCTTGCGAGGAAGACTATGTCGGCGCATTTGCCGGGCGTGATGGAGCCGAGCTCGTGGTCGAGCTGGTAGCACTGGGCGGTGTTGATGGTGACCATCTGGATGGCGGTGATGGGGTCGATGCCCTCCTGGATGGCGCGGCGGACTATATGGTCGAGGTGGCCTAGCGAGTAGAGCGTGTTGGGGTGCGTGTCGTCGGAGATGAGGCAGGCGAACCGCGTGTCGAACTGCTGGCCCTGGCGGTCGGTGATGACGCCGGCAAGCGCGTGCAGGTCATGCCAGGCCGAGCCCTCGCGGAACTGCGCGTACATGCCTAAGCGCATCTTGGCCAGCGCGTCCTCATAGCGGGTGGACTCATGGCAGCAGCGGATGCCGGTGGATATGTAGGCGTTGAGGCCCTGGTCGGTCTCGGGGATGGAGTAGTGACCGGTGACCGTCTTGCCGGCTTTCAGCGTCTCGGCGACCTCGCCGTGCGCGTTGGGTTCGCTGAAGAGGATGCCTGGGAAGTTCATCATCTCGCCAAGCCCCACTATCCAGTCGAGCTTCATAGCCTCAGCGACGTCTGCGGCCAAAATGGCGGAGCCGGTGTCCTCAAAGCCGGGCACAGCCGGTACGCAGGACGGCATGACCACCATGGCCTTCAGCGGTGTGCGTGCGGCATCCTGCGCCATGAGCTTGACGCCCTCAAAGCCCAGCACATTGCAGACCTCATGCGGGTCCCAGAAGATCGCCGTGGTGCCGTGGGGCACAACGGCGCGCGCGTATTGCGAAGCAGAGAGCATGGAGGATTCCACGTGGATGTGCCCGTCTAAAAAGCCGGGTGCGATGTAGTGGCCGGCCGCGTCGATGACCTGCGTCTCAGGCCCGATGCAATGCTGTGCGCTTGCGCCCACGTAGGCGATGCGCCCACAGCTGATAGCCACCTGCATGTCTTGTTGGACCTCCGCGGTGCAGACGTTTATCAGGCGGGCATTTGTGATGACCGTCTGGGCGGGTTTTTGCCCCTGCGCCACCGCAACCAGATCGAAAGTGGCCTCACTGAGCGGCACCTTGCAGAATGTGTTGATCATGGGATCCTTCTTTCCTGATACGTGACACGGCACTAGGGGGATAGCCCCGGTGTTATCGTTAACCGGAATTATATACTTGGCCGGGAGTCAGGGTCCTGTTTGAGTAATACATCAATTCTGATACGGTCACTATCTGATAGCCTCTGGCGATAAGGTCAGGGATGACCCTCTCCATGGCAGTCACCGTTGTAGGATGGATGTCATGCAATACCACGATCGACCCGGGCTTTGCGTTGTTCATCACATTGCTGTACACCGTGTTCGCATTCCGGTATTCCCAGTCCCTGGGGTCGACATTCCACTGGATGATGGCGTGTCCTGTTCCGGCGGCTGCATTCCTCACATTCAGGTTGAAAGAACCCCCTGGCACCCGGATGAAGGGTGGTGGTTGGAACCCGGTCGCATTTCGAATGGCCTTATTGGTATTGGTGATATCAGTCTGGACGGCGCCATAACTGAGGAACGTATAGTCCTGATGCGTCATGGAATGACCGGCGATCTCATTCCCCCGTAGATAAGCATCGCGAATGATTCCTGGATATCGGTTGGCATTGCTCCCTATCACAAAGAACGTAGCGCGGGCATCGTATCGGTCCAATAGATTCAATAATTGCGTGGTATAGGCCCCGGGGCCGTCGTCGAACGTGAGGGCTATCATCGGTTTCTTGGGATCGAGGTCCCGTATCCGCTTTGTGTCCGTATAGGGTTGTGCCGTGCTTCCGGGAGCTGCAGTTCCCTTGATGACAAACGCGATCTCAAAGGCCTCCATCGGCAGTCCGAGTTTTGCAGTACCGGCGCTTGCGCCGTTCTTTGCCCAGCCCATCCAACCGATGCCTGAACAGTGGGCGCGGTAGTAGACATCAAAGTAGCGCGCCAGATCGCCGGTGAGCTTGATCTGTATAGCCTCTACATACTTATCCTCGCCCTCAGTACCGGCAACGGCGCCATCCGCCACCCAACCCTGCCAACCGGTATCGACCACATGGGCACGATAGGTGATTCCCCCTGAAACACCGCCTGTAACACCGCTGTCAGCAGTGATCTTAAAGGCTTCCAACTGACGAGACTGACCAGTGGTACCGATGACACCTCGCCCAGTAACCTGCTTCAGCCAACCCTTGTCGGTGACGTTTCCCTGCGCTGTGCAGGTGATCGTCAGATAGGGGTTGTCCAGCGATCCAGGCGCTTTGCCACCCTTGGGCACAAGCGTAACCTGCAGGGCCTCCACGCGACAACTCAGCCCCGTGGTGCCCGCCGTCCCGCTGTTGCTTGCCCAGCCGAGCCATCCTATATTGGGGATATGGGCACGATAATAGATGTCGAAGTTCGCCTCCAGCTCGCCGGTGAGACGCATCTCTACGGCCTCTATCTGGCGCGACTGCCCGGTGGTGCCGGCAACGGCGCCTCCTGACTTCCAGCCCTGCCAGCCTATGCCCGAGACAT
>Ga0082212_10012089_pt1 | contig 10892 bp, 12 predicted proteins | sample TergutNt197P3_FD_71548 | JGI IMG/M metagenome (GOLD analysis project Ga0082212, IMG submission 71548) | Neocapritermes taracua P3 segment gut microbial communities from Petit-Saut dam, French Guiana - Nt197 P3 | ecosystem: Host-associated > Arthropoda: Insects > Digestive system > Gut ...
TTGAGTTCTTTCAGTTCCCGGCTCTTGCTCCATTCGAGGAGGTAGCCGAAGCTATTGTCGCCGGTCTCGATGTTGAAGTATTGGCATACCGCATAGGATACTGACTCGGCTTCGACTTCCTCGGTGCGCCGGTCTTTTGGTTTTGCGTCGCCATCAGCGCCTACTTCAAGTGATTTGTCGTGGAGTTTGGCATGGGTCATTTCGTGTATGACCGCGCATACGGTCTGTATCTCGCTCATGCCGGAGCGTATGGCGATCTCATTTCCGAAACGGCATACTCCGTCCATTTCGTCCGGCATAGCCTCGAACACGATGGGGAGGGGGGATGCGCCGCGCAGCGCGTCCATGAACGCTTTGTACTGCTCCACGTCGCCTGTCAAGTTTTGCACCAGCGTCGGCAGTGCTTTCCCTGCCGTTTGCGAAACATCGAACACGCTTGTCACCTTGAAGCGGGCAAGATGCCGCTCGGTGTATTCAACGACCGGTAGTCCGTCGTCGCCGATTATGGGCTGGCGCGTGTCGGGGTCTAGTTTTTCGTTTTCCTCGCGCTTGACGAACGGCACGGGTGCAAGTATCTTGATCGACTTTTCGCCTTTCCTTACATTGCGCCCGAATTTGGTCTGCCATGACCTGAACCCCGCGACGAGCGTGGCGTCGGGCTTCTGCATATGGATGAGCAGGGTGTTCCGGGTGCTGTATTTATGGAAACGCGACATCGTTTTCAGATAGTCGGCGTACCGGTCGCTTGTGAACAGGTCTTTGACGCCCTGTTCGAGTTTAGACGTGATCTCCTTGACCTGCGATGTGTCAGCCATTTGCTAATTCACCTCCATATCCTTTCGTTTCTTTGGCTTTCCGCCATGCTCGGCGGCCTTCCTGTCGGCTTCGCGAGCCGCTTTCTGCTTCGCCTCGCCGAGTTTTTCCTGTAGCGACGGTTTTTTCACGGGTTTTTCATACTCTGCCCCGTTCATATTATTTGACAAGCCCCGCCTGGACCTTATGCAGCCGATGTTGTGCTGAATATCTTTTGTGAACTTCTCGAGCGCTTCAAGGTAGTCGTTCGTATACCCTGTATATATGTTGTTGTCGCCTGATTCGTTGTAGTATGGCGTGTATCTGTTTTCTACAACCTTGTAGCGGTATTCCGCGTCAGGGTTTTCGTAGAGGATCATGTCGCTGTCGTTCACGCTTATTTTGAGCAGCTCTTTATATTCGCCTTGTGCGCTTTTTTCCGGTTCTGGCTCTCCCGGCTGAATATGCAGGCGTTCAAAGACCGCATTCGTAATAGTGTCGGTCGCAGCCTCCGCTAGATCCTCGTTATAATACTCATCGTCTTTGTCCGTTGCCATATCGAGCGGACACATTTCCATGATGGCTGCCAATGGGCGTTCGAGCGTAGTCATGTAGTCTATGACTTCTTGCGAAAACACTGTTATATTTTCTTCAAAGAAACTGGCGAGCGCATCCATGCTCAAATCTTCTTTTCCTGCGCTTATGGAGAGATAATACTCGGAGCGCATTCTGTCGAGCAGAACGTTGTCGTAGACAAAGGAGAAACTCCCTCTTGAAAAGTCCATTCCGCTGTATTCGCGAGATAACGGGTCTTGCTCTTTTATATCCTCTGCCCAGCCGTACCTCTCTCCATACTGGTTTTGCGTATAGTCGCAATGCCATTCGCCGTCGCTGCTGCGATAAATAATGAACGGCTCCGTTGAGCCGTCGTTTACGTCCTGCATAATTGAGCCGATTGCTGAACTGAAATCCATAGTCACCGCCTGCCTTTCTCCGGCGGCTCATAGCCGTCAACAGGCACGGCGTTCCGCTCGGCTTCTTCTTTGAACCGTTCCAGTTTTTCCTTTAGTGATCTTTTTTCTTCATCGCCGCGCTTGGCGTTATCCGCATCGTTACGGCTTGCCTCCAGCGCCCGCATCAGTGTTTCGTGCAGGGAAAAGTCCCGCCCTTGGCGCTGGCGTGTGTATTCGTGGCTCATTGTTTTTCCTCCGTATTTCTGAAATTAAAAAACGACGGCCTTGGTCTCCCAAAACCGCCGCATTTGCTCAATTATGAATCTATATTGGATTTACCTTTAATCTATGCAATGCTTCCCGCCTTCCGGTATATACGTATTGATTGTTTTCTTCATTGTACGCCTTCGTCGCTTTTAACAAGCGGATGCCGAATCACTGTTTTCAGTTTTTCGGGAGCGGTTTTACGCGGGTCGCCTATGTAGATTTCATGATGGCGACGAGTACCGTTCATGTCGATTAGATAGCCGTTTTGGGTGGCATACCTCTCCATCACGGCTATTGTAGCCGGTTCTTCGTCATATGAGCCGATGTGCATTGCCTGAACGCACAGACCTTCAGTTATCTTTACAAGGCGTGCTTTCGATGTGTCGATGCTCGGTTTCTTTTTGGCAAGCACATCTTTAGCTGACTTAAAGACTTCCAGCGTGACAAAATCAGGCTGGCGTATCATCGAAGTCCAATAGAAGCTGTCTTTATTTGAATAATCTACCATCCCGCCGCTCGATGACCACCAAAACCCTTCAAGCGGCGGTACGACATACTCGAAATACCCCTCCGGTTTTTCCCCGCTCATCTTGCTCATTTTTATTGAGTAGGATAACCCATAGAGGATTTCTAAAGCGGTTTTGTACGAATCCGCTGAATTTGGGTCTCCTTGGCCGTCAATGGCGATGAATGTCATCTCCGGCACATCGATGATGGACGGGGAGGGTTTTGGCAAATATAGGTCTTTGTCGGTTTTCTTGTAGTTAATGGGCATATTCCAGCTCACCCCCGGTTTTTATTCTATCATAACACCCTAAACACGCCAACAGTATGTCGTGTTTAGCTGTACTTCGATAAAAGGCTTCTATTTTGCATCCATAGTTTTTCATCCACATGAGAATAATCTTGCCCGAAACAGACACAAAAAAGTTTTGACAATCGGGTTGTTTCGCCTTATACTATTACAGCCGTTGCATAACATATGTTGTAGCATGACTGGAGGTGATTATCATTCCACCAAAACAAAGATTTACAAAGGAAGAAGTCATAACTGCCGCATTGAACCTAACTCGGAAGGACGGGATTGCCGGGGTGACCGCCAGAGGCTTGGGCGCTGAGTTAGGCTGTTCCTCGCGCCCGATATTTACGGCGTTCCGGAATATGGACGAAGTGCAGAAGGAAACGGTTTCGGCGGCGCGAAACCTGTATAACAGCTATGTGGAAAAGGGTCTTACCGAAACGCCCGCTTTTAAAGGCGTCGGTATGCAATACATCCGTTTTGCCCGCGAGGAGCCGCGATTGTTCGGGCTGTTGTTTATGACAGCCGGGGAAACCTCTCCGACACTGGCTGACGTCCTCCCTTCCATTGATGACAACAGCGACAGGATTCTATCTTCCATAGAAAAAGCGCACAGTTTATCGCGGGTGGTATCTTATAGGCTGTACCAATCCATGTGGATTTTCACTCATGGGATCGCCTGTCTGTGCGCCACCGGAGTAAGCCGTTTGACCGAGTACGAGACAAGCAGCCTGTTGACAGAAGTATTCACCGGGTTGCTTATTAAAATAAAGAGTGAGGGAAATAATTATGATTGAGCTTGCAAACGCCGCTAAGACATATGGCGCGGGAGACAACGCTACTGCCGCGTTGAAAGGTGTATCGCTTACGATAAACAACGGAGATTTCGCGGTGCTGCTCGGCGCGTCCGGCTCCGGGAAGTCCACGCTACTTCATATTGCTTCCGGCTTGGAACGCCCCGACAGCGGGTCCATAAAATATGACGGCTTAGAAATAGCTACTCTGCCCGACAAGGACCTGACCTCGTTTCGGAAAGAAAAGGTCGGCTTCATCTTTCAGCAGTATTATCTGCTACCAAATCTAAATGTGGATAAAAACGTAAAAATGGGCGCGGACTTGGCCGGAAACGGCAACTATCGGGAAATCATAGAAGCTGTGGGTCTTGGCGATAAGTTGAACAAACTCCCCTCCGAACTCAGCGGCGGGGAACAACAGCGGGTGTCCATCGCAAGGGCATTGGCGAAAAATCCGGCGGTCTTATTTTTGGACGAGCCGACGGGCGCATTGGATGAAGAAACCGGCCGGCAGATTTTATATTACATCTGCACATTGCAAAAAGAGCGGGGTTTTTCGATGGTGATGGTAACGCACAACGCCAATATCGCGGAAATCGCAAACACCGTCGTCAAGATGAACAGCGGTAAAATCGTCGAAACGTTTAGAAACGATATGCAGAAAACCGCTTACGAGATTGGATGGTGATTGCATGATAATCAGGCCGAAAGACGCAGCCAAGTTGTTTGGCATTTTCATCATGTGCTTCTGCGCGGTTTTGATATGCGCCATGTTTTTGAACGCCAATATCGACATGGCTCGTATCAAAGACCAAATCACAGACCCGGACATCATGTTTCTGCACGAAATGGTTGTATCGTCCGGGAAAGTGACAAGCGCCGTGACCGGCGGCGCGCTCGCCCTAACCACGGTTATCATGCTGCTTTTTTATATCAAGCATTATGTCGACACGCACAAATCGGAACTTGGCATATTAAAAGCGCTGGGATATTCAAACTGGAAAATCGCAAGGTGTTTTTGGGTGTTCGGATTGAGCGTGTTGACAGGGACGGCAGCCGGCTTCGGCGGCGCGTTCGCTCTTATGCCCATGTTCTACAGAACCATGAGGAGCGACGGCAATTTGCCGGACACGCCGCTCCATTTCAATCCTGTATTGATTGTATATTTGGTTGTACTTCCCGCGCTCGTCTTTTCTGTGTTGGCGGTGCTATATAGTTATCGCAAGCTGAAACGTCCGGCATTGGAGCTTATCAGAGGAAAAGTAAAAACTAAAACCCGAAAGAGCAAACCCGGCAAAACGCACAGCACAAACGCTCCGTTTTTGCGCGAACTGCAACAAAGCACAGTAAGAAGTCGCTTCTCATTGGTATTCTTTATTTGGTTCGGCGCTTTTGTCTACGCTTCCTGCGTAGTCATGTCATTCAGTATGTCTGAGGTCAGCAGCGATATGATGGCGGTTTTAATGGCGGGAATCGGCGTTGTTTTGGCGGTCACAACCCTGTTCCTCGCGGTTACGACGGTGATGAAAGGCAACTCGAAAACTATCGCCATGCTACGGGTGTTTGGTTATTCCGACCGTGAGTGTGCCGGAGCTATATTAAGCGGCTACCGTCCGATAGCCTATGTAGGGTTCGCGCTCGGAAGCGCGTATCAGCACGGTCTTATGACAATGATGCTGTCCATGTTTTTCGACAGTGAACTTCTCGAAATTCCCGACTACAGTTTTAATTGGCAGGCGTGTATCTTCTCGTTCATTTCATTTGTAGTACTGTACGAGATTTTCATGCGGGTTTATTCTGAAAAGATGAAGCGCATCCCGCTCAAAGAGGTCATGCTGGAGGAGTAGGTTTCATGCTACACGGAGGGAGTGGTTAGCTCCCTCCGCTTACTTTTATTTGCAAAATTATTTTTCGGAATACAAAAAAATAGGATTTCATATTGACAATAGGATGTGTCACGGATATAATTAAACACCGTTCAATATATAAACGTCGTTCAATACATGGAGGGCAGTATGTCCAGAGCAAGACAGCAACAGCAATCGGCCGAAGTTCGCGCCCGCATATTGGATATCGCAAAGCGCATTATTACAGATGAGGGGGCGGAGGCGCTCTCCATACGCCGCATTACAAAAGAAATGGGTTATTCGGCGGGAATCGTGTACCACTACTTTGAGAGTAAGGAGCAAATCCTTTTTTGCATTCTTCGGGAAGGCTACGACGAAATTCTCAGTTCAATCCGGCATCCGGACGAAAGCCTACCCCTGGAAGAAGCGATTCGTGTTTCATTGGCTAACTATGTTGAATGTGTTTTGAAAAAGCCCTTTAGTTATAAAGCGCTCATGTTGGACGCCTCGCCGCAGGTTTTAGAGTTTACAAGCGTTTTGGGCGAAGGTTGCTGCGAAAAACGCCCCGCGCTAATGGCGCTCGCGTCAGCTATAGAAACGGGCATATCGGAAGGCTTGTTCGCCCCTTGCGACGCCCGGCTTACCGCTCAGGCGATATGGGGCGCGGCGTTCGGGCTTGTGATGCGCCTGGCAGTCGAGCAAGACGTATCACCAGGGCAAAGGGAAAAGCTGATTGAACGCCAAATTGAGATCATCTTGAAAGGGCTGAGTATATGAAAAAGAAACTGCTGATAATAATTGGCGCTGTGATTATCGTTCTTGCCGGGCTCTTTATCGCAGTGACCAATGGTCTGTCCGAAGGCAAGAAGGTTTCAATAAACGGAGTGGACCTGTCAAAAATCCCCGACGGCAGCTATACCGGGACGTATGACTTCAAGCGCTGGTCAAATACGGTTGTAGTGCATATCAAAAACAACAGGATTACAGCAATCGACACAGAAAAAGACGTTGCCGGATCTGAAATCACGAATGCGTCCGGCGAAGTATTCCGACGCGTCATTGAAGCGCAGAACACGACTGTTGACGCTGTTTCCGGGGCGACCGTAACGTCAAAGGCGTATCTAAAAGCGATTGAGGACGCCTTGCACATTGAAACAGAATGATTAGGAGCTATGTATGGAAAAAACCGTAGTAATTTACAAATCCGTTTATGGAACGACCAAGCAATACGCGCAATGGATAGCTGAAGAACTCGGCACTCAGCTTTTAGAAGTTTCGAGCGTCAAGCCTGCCCGCTTAATGGATTATGATGTCGTCATATATGGCGGCGGATTATACGCGGGCGGGATTATTGGAGCAAAACTCGTGGCGAAAAACCCATGCAAATCCCTTATTGTGTTTACAGTAGGTCTTGCAACTCCGGAAACTACAGACTATAAAGATATTCTAGCGATGAACTTTTCCCCTGAGCAACTGGAGAAGATAAGAGTATTTCACCTGCATGGTGGCATAGACTACAGAAAGCTGGGTTTAGCCCACAAAGCAATGATGGCTTTCAAGAAAAAACAGGTTGAAAAAACACCTGCGGAAAAACGCACAAGCGATGACCGTCAGTTTCTTGAAACTTATGGAGCTAAAGCCGATTTTTTGGATAGAGATGCGATTGCGCCGCTTGTTGACTACGTTCGCTCCATATAGGCAGAGGGCGAAACCTTAGCTTTTCGCCCTCATGCAAATTATTATCGTTGTGGAAACTCCATCTTGAAATTAACAAACCCGGAGCCGGTATCGTCGAGAATGACCGTCGCATCGTACTTTTTGCCCGTCTTATCAGAATGAAGCCCTTTAAGAGCCACACGCCCGTATTTGAGCAGTGCAGCGACTATCGCGGCGGTCAGCGGTTTTTTCTTTGCCGTCCAGAATTTCGATTCCCGCCATATCTTGAATCCGCACGTCCTGTTGTCGCAAAAATAGCCTTTTTCGGCTTCGCGCACGGGAGAGCCGCAGCGCGGGCATAAGCCGAGGATCTCTGATTTTGGGTTCCCGTCTCCGAACAGACCGGCGTACTCGGGTTTCGGTGCGCTGTTTGTTCTAATAATCTCGCGCGTGAACTCCGCAATGCCGTCCATAAACTCGCTTTCCGGCAAGTAACCTTGTTCCACCTTTTTAAGAAGCTGCTCCCATTCGGCGGTCAGCTTCGGGGATGTCAGCGTTTCGGGCAGGACGGCGATCAGGTTCTTCCCCTTTTCTGTAGGGATCAGGTTCTTTTTACTGCGCTGCACAAACCCCGCCTTGATGATCTTCTCAATGATGGCTGCGCGCGTGGCGGGAGTGCCAAGCCCTTTCCGCTCAACGTCGTCAGGCATATCTTCCGCGCCCGCCGTTTCCATGCCGGATAGCAAAGTGTCCTCGGTGAAATGCTTAGGCGGCGTGGTCGAGCCTTCCTTTATGAACGCTTTCACGCTGTCAAAAGTATGACCTTTTGACAGTGCAGGCAAAGCGGCGTCATCTTCGTCGCCGTCCTCCGCTTCCGGTTTCACCCTCAGCGAGCCCTTATATATGCGTTCCGCTTCTTTCCAGCCGTCGGAGATAACGGTCTTACCTTTCGCAATAAAAGAATGATTATTACACTCCAAAACCACAGTGACCGCTTCATACACATGGGCAGGCGCAACGGCGCAGAGCAGGCGCAGGGCGACAAGGTTGAGCAAATCAAGTTCGCCGGATGGGATTGTAGATATATCCTTAGTTGATATAGCGATAGTCGGTATGATGGCGTGGTGGTCGCTCACTTTGCCTTCGTCAATGAGCCTTTCGATGTCCGGCGCGAAATCAGCGCCGTCTTTGTATTCCATGTCCTTTTGAATCCACTCCACCAATGATTTGACGGTAACAAGCATATCGGCGGTCAGGTATTTTGAATCAGACCGGGGGTATGATAGCAGCGTTTTTTCATAAAGAGCCTGTGCATAGTCGAGCGTCTGCTGCGCCGTGTACCCTAAGAGCCTGTTGGCTTCCCGCTGAAGCGATGTCAAGTCAAACAGTTTGGGCGGCGCTGCGGTTTTTTTCTGGCTTTCAACCGAAGAAACAACGGCGGATCTGCCGTCGCAATCGGCGCGCACCGTCTCCGCGTCCTGGTTGTCTTTTAGTCTGCCGCCATAAGCCGAAAATCCGCCGCAGTCAATGACAGGCGTGTAAAACGGCTCTTTGACGAATGCAGCTATGTCCGCTTCGCGTTTGACAATCATGGCGAGCGTCGGCGACTGCACCCGGCCTGTGTTCAAGGTTTCACCGTAAAGGACGGAAAATGCCCGCGTACAGTTCAGGCCAACGAGCCAGTCAGCCTTCTCCCGGCACGATGCAGCGGCAAAGAGGTTGTCATAGTCCTTTCCGTCTTTTAGGCAGTCGAACCCTGCTTTTATCGCCGTTTCCTCCATGCTTGAAATCCATAAACGCTGTATTTTTTTATTGCACTTGGCATGATAATAGACGTGACGGAAGATGTTCTCGCCTTCACGCCCCGCGTCGCAGGCGTTGACTACGCAATCCACATCGGGCCGGTTCATCAGTTCTATCAAGATACTAAGCTGTTTCTCCTTGCCCTTGGACGGTATGTACTTCCATTCGTCCGGGATTATCGGCAAATCCGCAAAACGCCATTTTGCGTATTTCTCGCCGTATGCGTCCGGCGCTGCCGGTTCGAGAAGATGGCCGGCGCACCATGAAACGATATTACCGTTGCCGATAAAAAAACCGTCCTTGCGCTCGTTTGCGTCAAGGGCGGCGGCGATTGACCTCGCTACGCTTGGCTTCTCAGCCACTATTAGTCTGCTCAATGGGTAATCCTCCTTCATGTTTTTGGTGATTTTGGGGCTTTCTGATGGTATAATCCATGTATCTTTGTTTCTTGGGGGTATGCATGATGAGTAAAAATATTGTTGTCCTTTCCGGATCGCCGCGAAAAAACGGCAACACCGACAGATTGGTCGCCGCATTCATCGAGGGGGCGGAATCTGAGGGCAAAGCCGTTTCGCTGTTTCGGGTTGCGGACATGAAGATAAGCGGTTGCCTTGGATGCAACCATTGTTTCGAGGAAAAAGGCGTATGCGTCCAAAAGGACGATATGGGGCAAATACTGGACGCTCTGAGGAAAGCCGACGCGATCGTCCTCGCTTCGCCGGTTTATTATTGGGCTGTGAGCGCGCAGTTGAAACTCGCCATCGACCGGACATATGCTCTGATAAGCGACAAGCCCCCAATAAAACGCGCCGCGCTTCTGATGACCTGCGGCGACGGCAAGACTGAAACCGCAGATAGCGCGTTGAAGATGTTTAGCAGTATTTGTTCTTTTTCAAAATGGGAGGACGCTGGGGTCGTAATCGTGACGGGACTTCATGCGCCGGGTGAGATTGAGGGTCGCGCGGAGCTTGATCAAGCGAGGACGCTCGGTCGGGAGGTATAGGACAAAAGCCATAAGGTGTATTATCTATGTAGTAGAGAGGATGGATAGCTAAAGTGAAAAAGAGAACAAGAAAAAGCATAGTTCTCTTTGCCATTGTGTTCGCAATCATTCTGGCAGCAGGGGCATTTATTCAGTTTGTACCCATAGGGTATTGCATGAGTATACGTTTTCGTAACTTCACAGAACCAGAGCATAATCTCTTTATTAACAACTCATACTCGTATGTTGCCGTCAATGAAAGCGGAGGATTTATAACTAAAGATGATATCCCTGTAATAGTGGATGAAGCAAAAAGCAGGGTGGCTGGTTTATTTGGGGGTGAGCTTCTAAGCAACCCCGTTATAATAATTTCCGACGATGAAAGCACATTTAATAAAACAGGCGAGGCTATTACATGGACAATTGCATTACATAAAGTCTTCAACTTTATTTCAATTTCTAATAATAGGCTTAGTGTTAATATTATGGCGCATGAAATAACACACGCTGAATTAGCGTATAGGGTACTAATCGGCAAGCCATTCAGGACTATAGATAGTTTTTTACCCATTTGGTTTAATGAGGGATTATCCTTAATTCCTGATGATCGCGTGATGTTTGACAGGGAAACATGGGAAAAAAGAACTGACAATGGTGCAAAAATTGATATTGATGTGACTAAGCTCACAAGAGCGGATTTCCAAGGAGATAATGGGTTTATTACTCAGGAATATGCGCTTTTTGCAAGAAATGAAGTATTATCATGGCTGAATGAAAGTCGCGAGGACAGTATAATGCGGCTTATTGATAGTGTCAGAACAGGGAAAGATTTTCAAGAGATATATAGTTTAGGCATATAGCGTCCTTTACGGTAATAGCATTTCGGCAGCGCGAAGAAAACTGAATATAAAGAAACAATTTAGTATAATTTACAGGAGTGAAGAAAATGCCAAGAATATCGAATGTTGAGGTTCTGCAAAAAAACGAGCAACCCACGCT
>Ga0082212_10007405_pt1 | contig 10891 bp, 12 predicted proteins | sample TergutNt197P3_FD_71548 | JGI IMG/M metagenome (GOLD analysis project Ga0082212, IMG submission 71548) | Neocapritermes taracua P3 segment gut microbial communities from Petit-Saut dam, French Guiana - Nt197 P3 | ecosystem: Host-associated > Arthropoda: Insects > Digestive system > Gut ...
ACAAACCGAAAAACCTTTTTGTGGCGGGATTCATCGGCACGCCGCAGATGAATTTCGCTGACGTTACGGTTTCGGAGGAAACCGAAGGCTCGCTGATAATGCCGGACGGTTCTTTTGTGCATTACGGAGGGGACGCGGACCTCTCGGGCTATGCCGGGAAAACGGTGACAATGGGAGTGCGGCCGGACGAAGTGCGCGTTTGCTCTGAGGGGCTTTCGGCGAAGGTGGACGTTGTTGAGCGCCTCGGAGGAGAAACATATCTTTACACGGACTGCGGCGGGATCAAACTGACGGCGAAAATACCCGGAGGCACGCGGCTGAAACCGGACGACGATGTATTTTTAGCTTTCGCCCCGGATAAGATACATATTTTTGACACGGAAACCACGCTGAGAATAAGCCGGACGGAGGAATGACGGTTTCGTGACCAAGGAGACGAAAATAAAATACAATATCTTGCGTATCGACCCCTATACGGAGCCTTACGCATTTGATATCGACTTGCGTATGCGCCGTTATGAGGAAACAAAACGAGCGTTGCTTAAGGGTCAAATGAAGCTGTCATCTTTTGCGGACGGGCATTTGTTTTTCGGTTTTCATCCGGCGAACGGAGGATGGTTTTACCGGGAGTGGGCGCCGAACGCCGATGAAATGTTCCTGTTCGGCGATTTCAACGGCTGGGACAGGACTTCATATCCCATGCGCAAGACTAACGGGTATTGGGAGATATTCATACCCGGGAAAATACCGCACGAATCAAAAACAAGGATAATGATACAGGCAAAAGGACAGTATTTTGAGCGCATACCGCTTTATTGCAAGCGTGTGGTGCAGATACCGCAGTATAATACCTTTGACGGCGTGATCTGGCAGCCGGACGAGCCGTTTTTATGGACCGACGAGGGATTTTGCCCTAAAAAACCGCTCATGATCTATGAATGCCACATAGGGATGTCCGGAGAAAAAGAAGGGATTTCCACGTTCGCGGAATTTACGGAAACCGTGCTGCCGAGGATAAAAAGGCTCGGGTATACGGCCGTTCAGGTCATGGCTGTTATGGAGCATCCGTATTACGGTTCTTTCGGTTATCAGGTGTCGAACTTTTTCGCGGTGTCTTCGTGGTTCGGAACTCCGGAGGATTTTAAGGCGCTGGTGAACGCGGCGCACGGCATGGGCCTTGCCGTTATAATGGATATCGTGCACTCTCATGTCGTCAGAAACGCTGTGGAAGGCCCGGCGGTGTTCGACGGAACGGATCATCAGTTTTGCATGGGCGGCGCCGGCGGGGACCATCCGGCTTGGGGCACTCGTTTGTTCGACTACGGAAAACCCGAAGTCCTGCGTTTTCTTTTGTCCGGCGTGAATTTTTGGATGACTGAATATCATCTGGACGGATTTCGTTTTGACGGAGTCACCTCAATGCTCTATCATCATCACGGTTTGGGCGTGTCGTTTACTGATTACAAGCAATATTTTTCACTTGCCACCGATACCCGGGCAGTGACCTATCTCCAGCTCGCGGCCGCGCTGTGCAAGGAGCTGAAGCCCGAATGCATCTTGGTCGCGGAGGATATGAGCGGTATGCCGGGCATGTGCCTGCCGATAGAGGACGGAGGCGTCGGTTTTGACTACAGGCTCGGGATGGGATTGGCGGATCATTACATCAAGATGCTCAAGGAACAAAAAGATGAGCAGTGGCATCTGGGGACCTTGTGGTATGAACTGACCAACCGCAGGCCGGGAGAAAAGGTGATAGCTTACTGCGAATCCCATGATCAGGCGCTCGTCGGCGACAAGACCATCATGTTTTGGCTGGCCGACCGGGAAATGTATCTGCATATGGATAAGAATTCGGAGAATTTTGTCATCGACAGGGCGTTGTCGCTGCATAAGATGATACGCCTTATCACCTGCGTCTGCGCCGGAGAGGCCTATTTGAATTTTATGGGGAACGAATTCGGGCATCCGGAATGGATAGACTTCCCGAGACAAGGCAATAACTGGAGCTTCCGTTACGCGCGGCGGCAATGGAGCCTCGCCGACAATCCGTTTTTGAGATACGGATATCTTTTGGAGTTTGACCGCGTTATGACAGAGCTTATATGCGGCTCGGATATATATGACTCTCCCGCCCGGCTGCTCAAAATACGCGAGACGGAAAAGATATTGGCGTTTGAAAGAGGAGAATTCACCTTTATTTTTAATTTTCATCACGAAAACAGCTTCCTTTATCCGCTGAAAAACCCGCAGAGATTTAAGATCGCGCTGCACAGCGCGTGGCGCTCTTTCGGCGGCTTCGTTGACGAGCGGTCGAATGAGGGGCTTTTGCGCCGCGAAGGTATAGTGGCCGATCGGCGCACGGCGGTCGTTTTGAGGCGTAAAGATGAAGAAACCGAAAAGCGAAAGACTTGACCGCTCGTAAGCGCTCCGCGGTCAGAAAACTCCGGAAAATCAAAATAAGAAGGGAAAAATGCCGGCATGAGGATATTGATAGACAATGTTACGGCAATTTGCCCGGACGGCGTCCGGGTATGCGGCATTTTGACGGAGGATGACAAAATATCGGCCGTATGCAAATCCTCCGAGGGACAAAAGACCGACAAAACGATAGACGGGACGGGGAAACTGGCCGTCCCGGGTTTTGTCAACGCTCACACGCACGCTTATATGACGCTCTTTCGCAATCTGGCGGACGACTGCGATTTTAACACTTGGCTTTTTAAAAAAATTGCGCCCCTCGAGGACGCGATGACCGCCGAGGAAGCTTATTGGGGATCGCTTTGCGCCTGCATGGAGATGGTGGAATCCGGCTGCACGTTTTTTTCGGATATGCATATGTTCCCGGGCGCCGGAGTCAAAGCGGCGGCGGAGATCGGTATGCGGGCCGTGATAAGCCGAGGGCTCGCCGGCGGCAAAGACGACAGGGAGGGCGCCGCGCGCAGGCTAAGGGAAGCGGAAGATGAGATAGCTGAATATTCGCAGCTGCCGAATATAAGCTTCATGCTGGCCCCGCACGCCCCATACACTTGTGATGAGGCGTATTTGCGAGAGATCGCGGAAAAAGCGGAGGAGCTCGGCCTCGGGATACACACCCATCTTGCCGAAAGCCGCTGGGAGACCGAGAGGGTCGCGCAGCTTTACGGCTGTACGCCGACGGAGTTTTTTGACCGCTGCGGCATATTGACCCCAAATACCGTCGCCGCTCATTGCGTGTATCTTACCCAAAGCGACATAAAACTGATAGCGGAAAGAGAAGTCAGCGTGGCGGTGAATTCCGCGAGCAATCTCAAACTGGGCAACGGCATAGCGCCCGTGCCGGAATTGATGAAAAAAGGCGTTAATATTTGCCTCGGGACGGACAGCGCCGCCAGCAACAACAGCTTGAGCATACTGCGAGAGCTGCAGCTTCTGACTCTTTTGCATAAAGGAGCAAAGGAAGACCCCTGCCTGATAAACGCGCGCGAGGGATTTAAAGCGGCGGCGGAAAACGGCGCCGCAGCACTCGGGGCCCGGGGCGTTACGGGCAGGATAGAGGCCGGATATAAGGCCGACATAGCGATATTTGATTTGGAGCAGCCTTGCTTAACGCCTTTGGGAGACCCGTTTGCGGCGCTTTGTTATTCTTCGGCGGGTATGAGGGCGGATACGGTGCTGATAGACGGAAAGATCGTTTATGACGCGGGAGAATTCACACAGATCGATAGAGAGAGAGTTTACCGCCGCGTCAAAGAAATAACGCAAAAAATGAAACAGGGGGGCGAGGGGATTGTCTGAAATAAGAGATATCAGTCTGGCGGAAGCGGGCGAATTGAAAATCCAATGGGCGGCTCGGCATATGCCCGTACTCGGAGCGATCGAGGCGGAATTTAAAAAAGCAAAACCGTTCAGGGGACTTAAGATCGCTTTGTCCGTACACATGGAGGCAAAGACCGCGTATCTTTGCCGCGTGTTGGAAAGAGGCGGGGCGGAAATGCACGCGACGGGCTGCAATCCGCTGTCCACACAGGATGATGTGGCGGCGGCTTTGGCGGCGGGAGGAATAGACGTATACGCGCTGCACGCGGCGACTGCCGAGGAGTATGAGCGGCATTTGCGCGCAGTGATCGAGTTCGGGCCGGACATTATAATCGACGACGGCGGCGATCTGGTAAGCCTTATCCACAAAAAATACCCGGAATTGATACCGGGAGTGCTGGGGGGCTGCGAAGAAACGACGACCGGGGTCCGCCGGCTCAAAGCCATGGACAAGGCGAAAACGTTGAAATTCCCGATGATCATGGTCAATGACGCGAAATGCAAACATTTGTTCGATAACAGGTACGGCACGGGGCAGTCCGTTTGGGACGGCATAAACCGCACGACAAATCTGCTCGTCGCGGGGAAGTACGTCGTTGTCTCCGGATACGGCTGGTGCGGCAAGGGAGTGTCGATGAGGGCCAAGGGCATGGGGGCAAAGGTCATTGTTACCGAGGTGGACGCGGTGAGGGCGCTGGAGGCCGTTATGGACGGTTTTGAGGTAATGCCCATGGATGAGGCGGCGCGCTGCGGGGATATCTTTATCACCGTCACCGGATGCAGAGACGTGCTGTTGAAAAAACACTTTAAGGCAATGAAAGACGGGGCGGTCATAGCCAACGCGGGGCATTTTAATGTTGAGACCGACCTTAAAGCGCTCACGGACATGGCTGTTGATGAATATGACGCGCGGGCGAACATCAAAGGCTATGAGCTCAAAGACGGGCGGGTGTTGTTTGTTTTGGCTGAAGGCAGGCTCGTTAACGTCGCCGCAGGCGACGGACACCCGGCGGAGATCATGGATATGAGTTTTGCGATACAGGCGCTTTGCGCCGAGTATATCGCGAAAAACGGAAAGAATCTGAAACCGGGCCTGCTTTCGGTGCCGGAGGAAACAGACGCCGAGGTCGCCGAACGCAAACTTGAAGCCATGGGCGTAGCAAAGGATCGCCTGACCGCGGAACAAAAAAAATACTTGGAGTCGTAACCGGAGAAACGAGCGGCTTGAAAAGAGGTGAGAGCAACGGACAGCAGAGAATTTGAGCACATCCGCGAAACATTGTTTGAATTATTGGACAAAAAGCGAATAAAGCTCCTCCGGCAGACACTGGAGGAGATGAATGAATTCGACGTCGCGGAATTTCTGTCGGAAATCGAACCGGCGAAAATGGCTATGATCTTCCGTATGCTCTCAAAGGAAAAAGGCGCGGAGGTCTTCGCGAATTTGGACGTCGGCGAACAGGAGTTTATTATCAATTCCGTGTCGGACACCGAATTGGGCGATATCATAGAAGAGCTATATGTGGACGACGCCGTGGACATGATGGAGGAGCTTCCGGCCAATGTCGTAAAACGCGTCATGCGGGCCGCGACCCCCGATACAAGGAGCATAATAAACCAATATCTCAACTATCCGGAAAACTCCGCCGGCGGTATCATGACGGCAGAGTTCATCGATCTCAAAAAGTATATGAACGTCAAGGAATCCATTGCGAGAATCAGGCGTATAGGAGAAGATAAAGAAACGATTTATACTTGTTTCGTCACAAGCTCCGACAGGAGACTGGAAGGCGTGGTGACGGTCAAGGAACTGCTCTTGGCCAACGACGACGATGTCATCGAGGATATCATGGACCGCAACCTCATATACGTCAGTACGACCGACGACAGAGAAACAGTCACGGAAAAATTCTCGGACTATGACTTGCTCGCCCTTCCGGTCGCAGACAGCGAGGGCCGTCTTGTCGGCATCGTCACCGTTGACGACGTTATTGACGTGTTGGAACAGGAAGCCACCGAGGACATCGAAAAAATGGCGGCCATTACCCCTTCCGATAAGCCCTATCTGAAACTCGGCGTGTTCGAGATATGGAAAAACAGGATACCGTGGCTTATGCTCTTGATGGTGAGCGCGACTTTTACCGGTATCATCATAACATCTTTCGAAGACGCCCTGGCGGTCCAAGCGGTGCTGATGGCTTTTATTCCGATGCTTATGGATACGGGCGGGAATTCGGGGAGCCAAGCTTCTGTTACCGTTATCCGCAGCATTTCGCTTGGTGATATTGAGTTTTCGGATATCATGGAGGTCATTTGGAAAGAGATCCGGGTAGCTGTTTTAAGCGGCGTCGCTCTTGCATGCGCCACATTCGCGAAGATTCTCTTGGTGGACAAGCTTATCATGGGGAATCCGGAAGTGTCGTTTTTGGTGTCGCTTGTCGTGTGCATAACAATGGCGCTGACGGTTTTTTGCGCGAAATTCGTCGGATGCACTTTACCGATGCTCGCAAAAAAAGCGGGCTTCGATCCCGCGGTCATGTCGAGCCCGTTCATAACGACAATAGTGGACGCCATCTCTCTTCTGATCTATTTTTCCGTCGCCAAGATACTGCTGCATATTTGATTGACGCGCGAAACGGTAAAAGAGGCGGCGATTTGCCGTCTCTTTTGCCGTTTCGCGTCTTTTCTCGCTCTTGCCGTAGAGGTCGTATCACTCATTCAGCGCGGACATCCGCGCCACATATTCCTTGCATAGATCAAAGAACAAATGCTGATCGGGGAAAGTCACCAAAATCGTGTTTCCTGCTGCGATCGCGTTATTGGCGCCTTCAAGATCCCATTTCGGGAACGGCATCCCCATCACGTCGATACCGCGTTCTTTACACAGCCCCAATACCTTTTCGGACGCTTCCGCGCAATAGGGATGCCTCCAGTTGACGCTCTCGCCCGGTTTGAGTATAGAGTTTGCGATGTCGGCGAGTCCCATATGCACGATGTCGCGGCCGGGCGTCAATTCGTCGAGTATGGCTTCGGCGCAGTCTATCGCGCATACGTCTTCAAACATGGCAACCAAGCTGATATTCTCATTTGCCCACTGCATGTATTCCTCCCAAGTGTCCTGTGAATAATTCGAAGAGCGCAGCGAAGGGCAAATGCCGCAGCTGCCGATCGGCGGATAGTGACATGCGCGTACCGCGCGGCGCGCCTCCTCGGGACTGAGTACATGCGGAACGATTATCCCGCGGGCGCCGCATTCCACGCCCGCCCGTATTTGCGCGGGATTGTTTTCTCCGACGCGGATGATGGGCGTGAGGCCGGCTGCGTCGCAGGTCCTGATCAAATACAGTAAAGTCTCGGTGTCGGTACGGCAGTGTTCAGTGTCGATCATCGCGAAATCAAAGCCCGCGAGAGCCGCTATTTCCAAAATATCGGGATTGCGGGTGTAGTGCATGAGACCGAGCGGCGTTTTGCCCTGCCTCCTCAGTTCTAAAATGCCGTTGGGCCGCGGTTTGTAGACTGCCAAATTGATGACCCCCTTAATTATAATAAAAGTATTATCCGGTTTCAGTTTTGACAGCCGGTGAATATAAGCGCCGCCCGGCCGGAAAAAGGGCGGCGTTACATTGCCGGCATTTATTTGAGGATGAACCTCCAAAGCCGATTTCTGTCGGCTTCATCCGCGTAGTTTATTCCGACTCTTTTTCCTGTCGCGACGTTAAATCTTGAACCGTCGTCTTCAATGCTCAGACAGGGGTTTGAAACGATGTCGCCGCCGTTGAAGCGACCGGTTATTCCGAGCTGTTTTGTCAGTTTCCCCGGACCGTTATAATTCTCGCAGGCTCTTATCAAGACCGCCTGCGGATTTTCTTTTTCGCCCGTAACAATGTTCAGCATCCAATGGACGCCGTAACAGAGATAGACATAGATCACGCCGCTTTCTCTGTACAGTTGTATCGTCCGTTTGGTTTTTCCCGCACGGGCGTGGCAGGCGCTGTCTTCCTCGCCTCTGTACGCTTCCGTTTCGGTTATTCGCAGCCGGCGCTCCGTCCCGTCCTCGAATCGGCGGGAGATGATCTTGCCGATAAGTTCGGGAGCGACTTCAAGGCAGTCTCTTTTGAAAAAATCATATGAAAGCTTCTGCATAACGGAACCGATTTTGGCGGGAAAATCTATTCATTAACAAAGGTTTCGTTCTTGTGCTCCTCGTAGTATCTGTTGTAGTCGTCGAGCATGAATTTCAGAATGTTCGGGATATCGATGTTATAAGGGCATTTCGGCAAGCACTGTCCGCACTCTGTGCAGTCCTTTATGCGGTCCATCTTCTCGCGCCATAGGGCGGAGCCGAATTCTTTCCAAGGCGCCCGGCGCATGAGCCGGTCCATTCGGGCGCAGCTTCTTATCTCGATGCCGGCCGGGCACGGCATGCAATAGCCGCAGGACCGGCAGAAACTGTCGCCGAGTTCTTTGCGGTCTTTTTCAATAACAGCGAGCAGTTCGTCGTCAAAATCGGGGTCTTCCTCTATAACGGCGAGCCATTCCTCAAGCTCCTGCATTGTCCGGATACCCCAGATCGGAACGACTCCTTTGAATTGCTTGATAAACGCATAACAAGCCCTTATATTCGTAAGCAGCCCGCCGGCCATGCCCTTCATCGCGATGTAGCCCATATTGCAGTCTGCTGTGGTCTTACGGACCAATTCCTGCTCTTTTTCCGTGGACAGATAGCTGAAAGGGTATTGCAGGGTTTCAAAAGCTCCGCTTTCAATGGCTTTGAAAGCGAGATCGGTAGGATGAAGGGATAGGCCGATATGGCGTACATATCCCTTTTTCTTGGCCTCAAGCGCGGCCGCGAAAATACCGTTTTGGTCTTCGGGATCGGGAAGGACCGGCGGGTTATGGAATTGGAATATATCAATGTAGTCTGTCTTCAGCTGCCGCAGGCTGTCTTCTATGCTTTTTGTGACCAGTTCTTTTGTGTCATGGTGGCTTTTCGTGGCGAAGATTATGTCATGGCGGACGTCGGACAAGGCTTTGCCCATTTTTTCCTGACTGTCGGTGTAGTGCGCTGCGGTATCAAAAAGAGTGATGCCGTTGTCGTAGGCGCGGCGCAGTATTTTGACGGCGTCGTCCATCTCCCTGCGCTGTATCGGAAGTCCTCCGAAGGACGCTCTTGAGGCCATAAGACCGGTTTTACCGAGTTGAATTTTTTCCATGCAACGATCACCTTCGATCTGTCTGAATTTCCGGCTTCGGCGTGCCGCCGCCGGTACCTTGTAACAATATCACATCGCGTGAAGCGACGCAAGTTTGAAAAGAGCAAAGTTTAAGGGAAATCCTTTACAGACACCGGGAGCTTTGTTATAATACACACGCCGCGCGCCCGTAGCTCAGTTGGATAGAGTGGCAGACTCCGACTCTGCAGGTCGCACGTTCAAGTCGTGTCGGGCGTACCAGTGAAAACCCGCTGATATCCTTTGATTATCAAGGATTAGGCGGGTTGTTTCTGCCATTCGGCGAGAGGCCCTCACTTCTGTTTTTGGGTGTTTTATGCGGTTTTGATAGTGCCAATAATGGTGCCGGTTTTATTTGAGGGTACAACGAGCGGCCCCGGTATTACCCGAAGCCGCTCACTCTTGCGTGTTATCAATCGTCATGTCCGCAGAACAGCACCGCGCAGATTGCGCCTATTCCGGCAACACTGACGACAAGGTAAATAAGTCCCGCCGCTCTGTCCCCGCGCACAAGTACGAACACAGTACATATGACAGCGGAGATCATAATCATGGCAACAACGCGCAAAAGTGGTGATATTGCGCTTGACCGCTCCGGCTTCTCACGTGTACTTGCGACTTGGAGCTTGCCGTCTGAGTGATCGACCGTCAGCGTGTGCTTCTGTGTGGATCCGCTCATGTTGCTGCCTCCCGCTTCTCCGATAGTGCGTCGGCTTCTTTTAATTTGTAAACAAAATCATACAGATGTTCCCAAAGGATAAACGCAGCGCCCTCATAAATCTCGGCGGCGGTGTGGCCCTCGGCTAATGCGATGTGTAAAACTTCTGCAAGGCTTCTAAGGTGGTTGGCCTCATCAACTATATCTTCAAAATCTTCAATGACTGTGATTTTTACCATTATTTATACAGCCCCATCCATTCCTTCTCTATTGCTGCCTTGTTTTTTTCCTGCGTGTACATAGTTTCACAAAACAAGCGCAGAGCAAACGCGATGCCGCGCCTGAAACCTGTCATACATTCAGCTCTCCCGTATGGCGCAATAATGTGATAAAATTCGTTTTCCAATTTGACGTTGCTTTGCTCGCCGATAATTTTTTCAACAAACTCATGCGCCTCGTCCCAGAAATGAGTTGTTTCGGCGCTGTCTGTATCGTCTTCGTGTATTTTGTGATAGATATCTTCCAAAAATGATAGCGGCATAAAAAACGCTCCTTTTTATTGATTTTTCGGAGCGGAGAGATTAAAATAGTCTTATCCCCGCTCCGGCGGTGTAGTCGGTGTCGGCGTCCTACTTTAAGCACGACAAAGAGAATTTTCAGTACATCACGTTTAAGGCTCGAAAAGGGGCCGGAGAACGCATTGTAGAAGCCGCAGCGGCTACAGGGCAGAGCACCAACGGGTTTATACGCTCGACGCTTAACAAGGCCGTAGAGAGCGCTACAGGCCGTTCTATGGAACCTGATGAACCCATGGAGCGCGACAAAGGCCCACAGGATATATCCGATAAATAACCCTTGCCGGACTTGTCGGAGTCGGATATACTGTCACCATATCGGGGGTGTGAATATGGCATTGGCAAAAGAAGATTTACAGGCGATACGTGACTTGATGCGGGAAGAAATTAGAGCAGAAACCGTACCGATAAATAAGCGGCTTAACGACGTGGAAGAGAGTCAGCGGGTTATCCGCGACTCACAGTTGAGAGTTGAGCTTGAGCAATTCCCGAAAATTAACGCAGCTTTAGACGGCGCCGCCGGCAATTATGATAAAAACGTTGAGCAGGATCGACGCATATCATCTTTGGAAGGAAAAACGGAAGACCATGACAAAATGATATTTGCTTTGGAACGTGCTGTAAAAGCGAAA
>Ga0082212_10012090_pt1 | contig 10891 bp, 6 predicted proteins | sample TergutNt197P3_FD_71548 | JGI IMG/M metagenome (GOLD analysis project Ga0082212, IMG submission 71548) | Neocapritermes taracua P3 segment gut microbial communities from Petit-Saut dam, French Guiana - Nt197 P3 | ecosystem: Host-associated > Arthropoda: Insects > Digestive system > Gut ...
GTCGACCTGGATCGGTCTTGGCAACGCGTTCATCGGCTCGCTGATGCCCTGGGTGATACTCGGGCGCCGCACGGGGGGAATGACAAGGCACCTGAACAGCGCGACAATGCCGGAGTTTTTCGGCGCGAGGTATGGTTCGGTAAATCTGAAAATCGCGGCTTCGATAATCGTCTTCATATTCCTTATCCCGTACACGGCTTCGCTATACAACGGACTCTCGCGTCTTTTTGAAATGGCGTTCCATGTGGACTTCACGATCTGCATAATCGCGATGGCCGTGCTCACGGGCGTCTACGTCATTGCGGGCGGATATTTTGCCACGGCGGTCAACGACTTTATACAGGGCATCATAATGCTGGTCGGAATCGTCGCGGTGATTGGCGCGGTGCTTGGCAGCAAAGGCGGATTCATTGAATCCATTACAGCCCTTGCCCATGTGGAGGATGTAAACGCGTCCACGACGCCGGGCATATTCGCTTCGTTTTTCGGTCCCGACCCCCTCAGCCTTCTGGGGGTTGTCCTGCTGACCTCGCTTGGCACATGGGGGCTTCCGCAGATGGTGCAGAAGTTCTATGCCATCAAGTCCGAAAAAGCCATACACAAGGGCACGATCATTTCGACAATCTTCGCTATCGTCATAGCCGGAGGTTGCTACTTCCTCGGCGGTTTCGGGCGCCTGTTCTCGGGTACTGTCGGCGTCGCGGAAAGCGGGCTGCCGGTCAACGGCTACGATTCGATAATCCCGACCATGCTGTCCGGTTTTTCCGACCTGCTGATCGGCGTCGTGATCGTGCTTGTTCTCGCCGCCTCGATGTCCACGCTTTCGTCGCTCGTCATGGCGTCGTCCTCGACCTTCACGCTTGACTTCCTCAGAGGCCATGTGATAAAGAAAATGGACGAAAAAAAGCAGCTCCTGTCCATAAGGCTGCTCATCGTGGTGTTCATAGCGATCTCGGCGGTGATTGCCATACTGCAATACAAACAGGGCATCGCTTTCATCGCGCAGCTGATGGGGGTTTCCTGGGGCGCGCTGGCGGGTTCGTTCCTCGCCCCGTTCCTCTATGGGCTCTACTGGAAGCGTGTAAGCAAAGTCTCCGTATGGTGCAGTTTCCTGTTCGGCTCGCTGGTGATGATAGCCAACATGCTGTTCCGCAGTTCGTTCCCAACGCTTCTGCAGTCTCCCATCAACGCGGGCGCGTTCACGATGATCGCGGGTCTCATCATCGTTCCGGTCGTGTCTGCCCTGTCGCCAAAGCCGGACAAAAAGCTCACCGACGCCTGCTTCTCATGTTACGACGAAACCGTAACCGTCAAAATGAAAGAAGACCTCGGCGCGGAATAGGACTTGCCGCGGCCGGGTCTGCCGCGAAAACCCGGCCGCGCCGCTTCTCATCCGTCCCAATTTTCGTTTGATATCTTTTTCTGCAGCTCCGCGAGCCGTATCTTGCGTATCGGATAGTCGGGCACCATGTCCTCCACGATTTTCCAGAATCGCTCGGAGTGGTTCATCTCCGTCATGTGCGCCAGCTCATGTACTATGACGTATTCGATCAAGTCGTCGTCAGCCATGATCAGGTACCATGAATAGTTGATGCTCTTCCTCGTGGAACAGCTTCCCCATCTGGTTTTTGCGCCGTTGATTTTTATGGCAAGCGGCTCGACGTCCATCTTGGACGCTATATATATCGTTTTGATCGTGAGATCGCGTTTTGCCAGCATTCGGTATACCTGGACGACGGCGTCAATGATTTCATATGACTGCAGACCGGGAGGCAGATAAAACTCGCCGTTTGTGAACCCGATATGGTCGCCGGGTTTGGTTGTGATGGGATACTCTTTTCCGCGGTACGTGACCATATCGCCGTAATCAAGCGAAAAGGAATCCCGCAGCCCGGTTCGCTCAGCCGACTTCGCAAGGCATTCCTCTATCCACTTTTTCTTTGACGCAACGAATCTGTCAATGTGGTGCTGCGGCATTTTTAAGGGAGCGCGCACTTCAACGCCGCCGTCGCGAACATATATCGCGACGGTTTTCCTGTTTGTCCGTGTCAGCCTGTAGTCGATAAAAATACCACCTTTTCCGTAAAGAGATATTCCCGGCCCCTAATATGGCATACACAGTATTTCGTGTATGTTCGTCTCCAGAATAATGTTCGCGTGGGCGGGTTTCATGACAACCGCCGTATCGAGCCCCTTTCCCGTTCCCCCCATGCAGACAATGTCGCCGCCATATGTTATGGCTCCGGAGTCAAGCGCCATGCTGCCGATTTCGACGACGACCTTGATCCCCTGGCTGAGCATACGCAGCGTGTTGGCCATCAGCTCCGCAGGGTATACTCCCTGAAATCTTGAGCTGATACCGCGCTCCACCCCCGAGAGTGCGTGCGCGGCAGTGACCAAACGCGCGCCGCCGTTGGTCATGGCTTTGCGGTTTTCCTCCTTCAGCGCGTTTTCGCCCGGTTTCTTTGAACCGAAAGCGTGCGTTACGATCACGATATCGCCGGCGAAGCCCATCTCTTTCGCAATTGCGCAGAGCCTTGCGCCCGAGTCGCCCTCTGTTGTGGCCGCCACGATTGGCGCACCGATGCTCGAAGCCCGTTCTATCGCAATTCTGCACGCTTCATCCGTGTTTGACGGCCCCGGCTTTTCAAATACTTTCATTGTTGATTCTCCTATAAATATGGTATCATTGGCTTGCCGCAATCATAGCACAACAATATAGAAAATTCTATATACAAAGGATGAGTGAATATGGAAACCATACGAACCAAAGCGACGCCCAACAATGACGTCACGCCGCTTGAAGCCGCAAACAGGGCGCTGTCCAGGGAAGCGGTCACGGAGAGCATCGTCCTGCTTGAAAATGACGGAGCCCTGCCGATAAAGCCCTGCGCGCTCGCGCTTTACGGCGCGGGCGCGGGAGCTACGATCAAGGGCGGCACGGGAAGCGGCGAGGTGAATGAAAGATATTCGGTCACCATCGAGCAGGGACTCGCAAATGCGGGGTTTTCCATTACCACCGACAAATGGCTGAGGGAATACGATACGCTTCTGGAAACAAAGCAGGAGGAATTCAGAAAAGCCCTCGCAAGGAAAATGCTGACCACAAGCGCGGACGACCGCATAAACTTCATGGCGGAAGGCTTTCAATATCCTTTCGGACGCGCAATCGATGATGACGATATTTCAGCCGGCGGCGACGCCTGTATATATGTCGTGGCGCGGCAGGCGGGGGAGAGCTCCGACCGAAACCTCGACAGATTTGAGTACCATCTTGCGCATGAAGAAATCGACAACCTGAAAAAAGTTGCGTCCGCATACGCAAAGACCATACTTGTCATCAACTGCGGCGCTCCGATGGATTTGAGCCCAATCGACGGCGTCGACGGAATCAACGCGGTCGTTTATTTTTGCCAGCAGGGCATGGAGGGCGGAAACGGATTTGCGGATATAGTCACAGGCGCGGTTTCGCCGTCGGGTTGTCTTGGCGCGACCTGGCCGCGGAAATACGACGATATCCCTAATGCAATGGAGTACAGTTATCTCAAGGGCCACACGGATTTCGAAGAGTATAAAGAGGGAATATATGTGGGGTACCGCTACTTCGATTCCTTCGGGGTGGAGCCAAGGTACGGGTTTGGGTACGGGCTGGGCTATACGGCGTTTGCGCTGGACCCTGCGGACGTAAGGCTGGAGAAAACCGTATTGACGGCAACGGTGAACGTGGCAAACACGGGAGTCGTGCACTCGGGCAAAAAAACGGTACAGCTATATGTGGGTGCGCCTGACGGCAAGCTAACGAGAGAGGCAAAGACTCTCGCTGCGTTCGGAAAGACGGGAATCCTGGCGCCGGGGAAAAGCGAAAGTCTAAACCTGAGCTTTGATTTCAGGGAGCTCGCGGGCTACGACGAATCCTCCGCAAGCTTCATATTGGAAAAAGGGGACTATATAATCGGCATAGGCGAGAATTCCGCAAATGCGGCAACGGTAGCCGTGGTCACATTGGACGAAACGGCAGTGACAGAGGTTTGCCGCAACATTTGTCCGATCGACCGCAAGCTCGATGAGACAACCCCTTCCTCAGAGAAAAAAACGCCGTTTGCCGGCTCGTATACGTCCGTATTTCGTTTTAAAATGAAGGCGTCGGATTTTGTGACGATAAAACACAGCTACGAATCGCCACAACCGGCGTCCGACCCCAAAATAGATGATTTACTGAAGCAACTAAGTTTGGATGACTTGCTGAAGGTCGTAAACGGAACGGGTATGTTCGACAACAAACCGTTCTTCAAAGTGCCGGGCGCGGCGGCGCATACGACCTCGCATCTCGTGGGTCTGGGCGTTCCCGACGTCGCCCTGTGCGACGGCCCCGCGGGGTTGCGCCTGCAAAGAACATCGGTGAGGTATAAAAGCGGCAACATAAAGCCTGTGGACACGGCAATGCGCCTGCTTGAGAGCATACCGGGGCTCGTCAAAAAATCGATGTACGGGGATATTAACAAGGGGACGCCGCTTTACCAGTACGCCTCCGCTTTCCCGGTCGGCACAGCCCTTGCCCAAACGTGGAACATGGAGCTTATCGAGCGGATAGGAAAGGCAATCGGTTCGGAAATGGTGGAGTACGGCGTCACATTCTGGCTCGCGCCCGGAATGAATATCCAACGCAACCCCCTGTGCGGAAGAAATTTCGAATACTACAGCGAGGATCCGCTGCTGACGGGAAAAGCGGCCGCGGCCATTACCAGGGGAATCCAAAGCCATGACGGATGTTATGTCACGATCAAGCATTACGCCGCAAACAATCAGGAGATGAACAGAAACAAATCGAACAGCATAATGAGCGAACGGACGCTGCGCGAGATATATCTGAGAGGCTTCCGCATAGCCGTCGAGGAGGGCGGGGCCAAAGCCGTGATGACAAGTTACAACCTGATAAACGGCGTCTATACGCCAAACAGCTATGACCTTTGCACGAACGCCCTACGCTGCGAGTGGGGTTTTGAAGGCGTCGTCATGACAGACTGGTTTTCAACAGGCGAAAAGCTGGCGGGCAACGGTCTTGCGATAAAAGCCGGCAACGACCTGATAATGCCGGGAGGCCGCGGCTTCATCAGAATGCTGAAAAAGGACATGGAAAAGGGCTTGGTCAGCATGGAAGAACTCCGCATAAGCGCGGCGCGGGTACTGAAAGCGGTGCTGAACAGCAGAATTACCGAGGAAATTGCAAATATAGGGTAGAAGCCTCGCCGCAGCGGGTCAGAGGGCCTTCGGAAAACCGTTTTTATGTCGCTCTGCATAGTTCAGTACTACATAGTGAGCCGTGGCTAACCGCCTCCGGCCTCCCAGTGCCGCAAGCGGCACTTACAACGCATCCATAAAAAGCGGTTTTCCGAAGGCCCTCCGGCCGACTGCGGCGTTGCGCACCGTTACCGCGCGCCATTGGGAACATTTTCGGTTTCATTGCGTCAAAAGCTGTACCAGACATATTTTCGGAGGTGCGCTATGAAAAAGACTTCAACATCTTTCAAACTCGTGACAGTCATACTCGTCCTGTGCTTTCTGTTCGCGACAGTCTCTGCATGCGTCGGGAGCGCTGAAAGTACTGGCTTCCCTGCCGACGACGTGGAAACGGCAAAAAAGGAGCCGCCGAACGAACCCGCGGTTATCGACAGCTTGCCAAGCGGCGACAGGCAAACACGAAAGACGCCTTTGGCCGCCGTCGCGCTTGCCTCCGCAGGGGAGATGAAACCCGACGAGCTTTATCTGCATGTAGGAAGCCCGATAGCTTTGTCGGACGGAAAGATACTTCCGCTTGACAAGGACGACCCGGGCGTTGCGGCGATGCTGTATATGGGTAGGACGCTAGTGCCGCTGCGTTTCATAAGCGAGTTCTTCGGCGCGGAGGTCAGCTACGATGAAGCGACCAAGTCAGGCGTCGTGAAAACCCGGACCCACTCCGCGTTGTTCCCGGTCGGCGAGAGTTATTTCACGCTGGACGGCCGGCGCATAGAGCTTGATACCATGACAATTCTCTCAGGCGAGCGCATAATGCTCCCGCTTCGCGCGCTCTGCGAGCAGGTGCTTGGCTTATCGGTCGGGTACTCCAACGGTGTGATCCAAATAGCCGAGGACACGACGCTCACCTCCGGCATAGAGAGCGAAGTCAAAGCTAAAATCGGCATGTATGTCAAGACCGCCGACATGGACGCCTTCAGGCGCTACATTGACGAGTTCGGCAATAATTGGGACTATCCTTATTACGACGTCTTTGACGACGTAGATGTGGATTTCGCCATGGAAGCCGATATGCCCGCGAATGCGCCGGACGGCGCAATGGGCGGCGCTTCCGCGTCGGAGCCGAGAGGGGAACTCGCGCCCGTTCCGTCAGCGGCACCGCAGCCGGGCGCTGATATGGGTGTGAACGATTCGGTCTCCATGGAATCCGAGAAGATGGCGAGCGCGGAGGAAGCGGGGAACACCGGTGCGGGCGGAAGCGACCATTCCTCGACAAACACGCAGGTCGAGGGCGTTGACGAGGCCGATATTATCAAGACCGATGGCAGATACATCTATTTACTCGGGCACAGCAGCATCAGAATCGTTGACACAAGCAGCGCTGACAAGACCTCGGGCGAGATGGCGGCCGCCGCGAAAATAAGCCTGCCGAACGACAATCTCATCGACATGTACATAGACGCCGGCAGGATTATCGTCATCGGCTCGCATTGGAATGACGCGATAACCTACGCCGATACGCCGGACGTGGGCTTTGGAAAGCCGGGCGGCGCGGGCTTCAGGCAGCCGAATCGCGGCGCGGAAACGACATTCGTGAAAATATACGACACTACCAATATGACGGACATTAAGTTACTGCGCGGATTTGAGATAGAAGGCAATGTTGTCACGACAAGAAAGCAGAACGGTTACCTGTATCTGCTGACCTCCCTCTATCACAGGTATGGCGACATTGACCCGCGCCCGTTTGTGGGGGAAGACGATAAAATAGCCCCAATGCCGATCGAATGTATCCTTATCGCCCCCGGATGTTACACCGACAGTTTTTTGACACTGTCCGCGATAAACATCTTCGACGCGGAAGAAGAGGCGTCGAGCGAGACGATAGCGACTTACGGATACGCATCCACGCAGTATATGTCCAACAATGCCATATACATAGCGTCCAATGACCACTACTACAACGCCGTCAACATATCAAAATTCACGATAGCGGGCGGCAAGGTCGGATACGCGGGTTCGGGCGCCGTCGCGGGTTCCCTGAACGACCAGTTTTCCATGGACGAATACCGCGGATTCCTCCGCGTGGCGACGACGCAATGGTACGAGGGGAACAAGAACAACCTGTTCGTCCTTGACGGAAACATGCAGGTGTGCGGCTCGGTTCTCGGCTTCGCGCCCAACGAGCGTATTTACTCGGCGCGTTTCATGGGCGATCGCGGGTACATAGTCACGTTCCGCCAGATGGACCCATTATTTGTTTTCGACCTGAGCGACCCCGCGAACCCCAAGATCACAGGCGAGCTAAAAGTACCGGGATTTTCCTCATACCTGCATCCCGTGTCCGAAAATGTGATACTGGGCGTCGGAAACGATGTGCAGGATATCTACACAAAGGGCAGGGACGGCAAGGAAACCGTGATAGGGCAGAGGACGGGCGGAGTCAAGCTTTCGCTGTTCGACGTATCCGACATGGGCAAGCCGAAGGAAATAGACACTCTGGTGCTTGGCGACGGAGGGTATGCGGAACTGCTGTATAACCACAAGGCGGCGATGTTCAAGGCGGACGAGAGCATGATGGCTTTCTGCGTCGACATATATGACGATACAAAGGGAGGCGAATCGTTCAGCGGAGCGGTTGTCATATCATACGCGGACAACAGCCTGGCGGAGCGCGGGCGCATAACCTCCGCGCAGTGGATGGACGGCGGTATGGGTATCTATTACGGGAACTCAAACGATTTTTACGGGCAAAGACTTGTATATATCGGTAACTTACTGTATTATGCTGAAAACGGAGTGATTCGCAGCTTCGACATCAACACGCTGACCCCGAAACAGTCGCTCAGGCTGTGGTAGAAGCGAAAATGTGAGGTGATGGGCTTGACAGGGAAAATGAAAGTCGCTGTCATGGAAGGCATCGGGAAGATAAACTTTACGCAAAGGGACATCCCACAACCAAAACACGGAGAGGCGCTTATAAAGCTTGACCATGTGGGCGTCTGCGGCTCGGACCTTCATTACTTCGCGCATGGGAAGATAGGGGATTTCATCGTGGAACCTCCCTTCGTGCTCGGACACGAGGCGGCGGGGACGGTAGTCGAAGTCTCGCACGATGTGAAGAACCTGAAACCCGGCGACAAGGTCGCGCTTGAACCGGGCAGAACGTGCGGCCAATGCGAATTCTGCAGGAAAGGAATGTACAACCTCTGTCCGGACGTCGTATTCTTCGCGACCCCGCCCGTCGACGGCGTATTTTGCGAATATGTGGCGCATGAAGCGGGTCTTTGCTTCAAGCTGCCCGACAATATGTCAACCATTGAAGGGGCTCTCATAGAGCCCCTTGCCGTTGGTTTTCACGCCGCGACCCTGGGCGGAGCCCATATCGGGCAGACAGCCGTGGTTTTCGGATCGGGGTGCATCGGCCTTGTTTCGATGCTTGCGTTGATGGCGGAAGGGGTCGGCAGGGTCTTTGTCGTCGATATCGCGCAAAAAAGGCTTGAGAAAGCGCTTCAGCTCGGCGCGGCGGGGATAATCAACTCAAAAGAGAAAGACCCCGTGCAGGTAATACATGACCTGACAAACGGGCTCGGATGCGACCTTGTCATAGATACGGCAGGAGCGGACGTTTCGATATCGCAGGGCGTCAACATGGTCAAGAAGGGTTCGACCATCGTATTTGTCGGTTACAGCGGGGGCGACACCGTGAATCTGCCGATGAACGTGGCGATAAACAAGGAGTTGACGTTCAGGACCATTTTCAGGTATAGGCATATCTATCCTATGGCGATTGAAGCAGTGAGCGGCGGCAGGGTAAACATCAAGGATCTTGCCACCCATCACTTTGATTTTGACGAACTGCAAAACGCGCTTGAGCAGAGCATCATGGACAAGGACAATATTGTCAAATCAGTGATCAGGATGTAGCCGGGGCGGCCGACGTCCGGGTCGCCGGAAATACGATGTGGGTTATTTGGAGGGTAAGCTCGAATGGACTATTCAAACGTCAATATTGCGCTTTGGGACGTAATAATCCAGATGGGGACAATCGCGATAATCCTGCTGCTGTCGAACCTGCTCAGGAGGAATATCAAATTCATCAGGAACTCCCTGATGCCGACAGCGGTGCTCGGCGGGTTCATACTCTTCGTCGCGCGCGCTTTCGGGTATAAATTCAACGTTGAGTTTCTTGAAATTCTGGTATACCACGGCATTGCCCTGGGTTTCATCGCCATGTCGCTGAGAATACCCGAAAAGAGCGAGATGGGCGAGGGCGCCGTCACGAGCGCGAAAAGCGGAGCCATCATAATAGGCTCGTATCTTGTTCAGGCGATCGTAGGGCTTACCGTCACTATCGGTCTTGCGTATTCAAAAATAATCCCGACAATGTTCAAAGCCGCCGGCATACTGCTTCCGATGGGTTTTGGGCAGGGACCGGGGCAGGCGAACAATATCGGTTCGATGTATGAGACAAACGGTTTTCTGAAGGGCAGGAACTTCGGGCTGTCCCTTGCCGCCTCCGGATACCTGGTGGCCTGCATTATCGGCGTCATCGTTATCAACTACCTGGTAAAAAAGGGAAAAGTAAAAAGACACGATCACGATTTGGTGTCCGGCTCCGTTTCGGTCGATGCGTTTCAGGACGAGAACGAGATACCGATAGAGGAATCAGTAGACAAATTCTCCATTCAAATGGCGCTGGTCCTGATAATATACCTCGCGACGTTCCTGCTTACATGGGGAATCACCTCCATGCTGACGACTTATTTGCCGGGCGTCGGGAACACGGTCAACACCCTTTTCTGGGGGTTCAATTTCATCATCGGTTCCGCGTTGGCCATACTGACGAGGGTATTCCTGAAAAAGATGCGAAAAACAAGATTCATGAAAAGACAGTATCAGAACAATTACCTGCTCAACCGGATATCGGGGTTCTTCTTTGACATAATGATAATCGCGGGTATTGGCGCTATCGACATTCTTGACTTAAAAGGGCTGTGGCTGCCCTTCGCCCTGATGTCCGTAATCGGGGCCGGCGCGACCTGGTTCTATCTCAGATGGATATGCAAGAAAGTGTACAAGGGATATTATTACGAGGCGCTGCTCGGCATGTACGGCATGATGACCGGGACGATAAGCTCCGGGGTCATGCTTATCCGTGAAATAGACCCGGAATACAAAACGCCCGCCGCAAACCAGCTAGTCATCGGCTCGAGCGCCGCCATAATCTTGGGCATCCCGATGCTGGTGTTCATCGCCCTCGCGATACGATCGGAAATAATGACATTTGTTACATTAGGGCTGTGCATAGTATATTTCGCGCTGATGATGCTGATAGTATTTAAAGTGAAACCGAAAAAAAGCGCACAAGAGAAAGAGTAGAAGTGTCCAGAGGGTACCCTTTGGACACAAGAAATTCAGACAGGGGAGCTAAATCATGTCCGGACACTCAAAATGGCATAACATACAAAGGACCAAAGGCGCGCAGGACGCGAAAAGGGCCAAAGTATTCACCAAAATCGCGCGTGAGATGATAGTCGCCGTCAAAGAGGGCGGTGGCGGCGACCCTGCGAACAACTCGCGCCTGGCCGCGGTCGTCGCGAAAGCAAAAGCCGCCAACATGCCCAACGACAATATAAAGCGCACGATAGAAAAA
>Ga0082212_10012091_pt1 | contig 10891 bp, 8 predicted proteins | sample TergutNt197P3_FD_71548 | JGI IMG/M metagenome (GOLD analysis project Ga0082212, IMG submission 71548) | Neocapritermes taracua P3 segment gut microbial communities from Petit-Saut dam, French Guiana - Nt197 P3 | ecosystem: Host-associated > Arthropoda: Insects > Digestive system > Gut ...
GGGACTTAGCCGGCCGGATTATGCACGCTATGGGTTGTCGTTATGATGAAAAACAGATAGGAATGTTCTTGTGGGGCAAGATTGCCGATACCGAAAAAAGCGGAGAAACGCTTGCCGATAAAATCCTGTATGAGGCCAATGTGTTTATCACGCCCGGCTTTATTTTCGGAAGCGCCGGCGAACGTTATGTCCGCATTTCGTTGTGTTGCAAAGATGATATGTTGGCGGAAGCGTTAGACAGAATAAAGAGTTTAGATATTAGATATTAGAGTTTAGTTGACTTTTAAAATCTTATAAATTTTTCAGTTATTCAGTTATTCATTACTTGCAAATAAAAGACAGTAATATAGAAACATATAATAAAAATGGAAAAATTAAATTTTGAATCAATCTTATTGCCGGGCATAGAAGAAAAACGTCCGGTAGTCATCGCTGGCCCTTGTTGTGTCGAAACGGAAGAACAGTTATTAACGACTGCCCGTGCTCTTGCTTCGAATGGCATTCGGATGCTTCGTGCAGGTGTTTGGAAGCCACGTACCAAGCCGGGCGGATTTGAAGGAGTCGGTTCAGTTGGGCTACCCTGGCTGAAGCATGTAAAAGAAGAAACCGGCATGTATACGGTTATCGAAGTTGCCACGCGTGACCATGTATTTGAAGCCGTGAAAGCCGGTATTGATATCTTGTGGATTGGCGCCCGTACCACGGCTAATCCTTTTGCCGTTCAGGAAATTGCCGATGCACTGAAAGGAATAGATGTCCCTGTCCTGATTAAAAATCCGGTAAATCCTGATTTGGAATTGTGGATTGGCGCTATTCAGCGAATCTATGGCGCAGGGATTCATCGTATCGGTGTTATACACAGGGGATTCAGCTCATATGATAAGAAAATTTACCGTAACCTTCCGTTGTGGCATATCCCGATCGAACTGCGTCGGCACTATCCGGATTTGCCTATTTTTTGCGATCCAAGCCATATAGGAGGAAGGCGCGAATTACTCGCACCATTAAGCCAACAGGCTATGGACTTGAATTTTAATGGATTGTTTATCGAGTCGCATTATCGTCCTGACGAAGCATGGAGCGATTCCGCCCAGCAAATCACACCGGAAGTATTAGATTATATGCTGAATATGTTAGTCATTCGCGATGCGAACCAAACGACTGAAAATCTGGCGGAACTGCGCCGCCAGATTGACGGAGTAGATGATAATCTGTTGGAACTGTTAGCAAAGCGAATGCGTATTTCACGCGAAATAGGCGTATATAAGAAAGAACATAACATGCCAATTCTTCAAGCGCCCCGTTATAATGAGATTTTGGAAAATCGAACAAAAGCAGGCGCTTCGATGGATTTAAGTACGGATTTTGTGGAAAAAATCCTGAAAGAGATTCATGAGGAGTCAATCAGGCAGCAAGTGATCGTAATGAACCGGAAATAGTTATTAGAGTTTAGATATTAGAGTTTAGTTAAAAAACAAAAAAATGAAAATATTGATTTTAGGAGCAGGAAAGATGGGGTCTTTCTTTACTGACTTATTGAGTTTTGACCACGAAGTGGCTGTACTGGAAAAAGACCTGCAACGGATGCGTTTTATTTATAATGCTATCCGGATGCAAACGCCTGAAGAAATAAAGGATTTCAGACCGGAATTAGTAATTAATTGCGTGACACTCAATCATACGATTGATGCCTTCTTAGCTATTTTTCCTTATTTGGAACCGAGTTGTATTATTTCGGATATAGCATCGGTAAAAACCAAGTTACAGGAATTTTACAACGTCTGCGGTTTCCCGTTTGTATCGACCCACCCGATGTTTGGGCCAACATTTGCGAATCTTGGGAATTTGGAGCGCGAAAACACAATTATTATTACCGAAGGCAATCATTTGGGCAAGGTATTCTATAGAGATTTGTACAATAGGCTGAAACTGAATGTTTTCGAATACTCGTTCGAAGAGCACGACAAAGTTGTAGCCTATTCGTTGGGTATTCCTTTTGCCTCGACATTAGTTTTTGCCGCTACGATGATTCATCAAGATGCACCGGGGACTACGTTTAAACGTCACATGAAAATTGCACGTGGGCTAATGTCGGAAGATGATTATTTGTTGTCGGAAATTCTTTTCAATCCACGTACTCCCGGCCAAATTTCGCGTATTCAGGCAGAATTGAATATATTACAGGATATTATCCAAAATAAGAACACAGACGCCATGAAAGATTATCTATGCGGCATACGGAAAAAAATCGAATGACAAAGCAATCTTCTTTATACATTAATACCATTTAAACCATTTAACGCCGACAACGAAACAAATGATTCCAAGCGTAGTGAGTGAAATGGAAGGCGCTGCTATCTCCATCCACCCTGCGCCTTCATTGAAAATGCTGCGCAAACCATCGGCAAACGTTGTAAGCGGCAGGAGTTTGACAAAACCGATACTCCACGCAGGAAAATTGAGATAGTTGAAAAAGATACCAGACAGTATCATCATGGGCATGATGATCGCATTGATGAGACCATTTCCTGTTTCGAGTTTGGCAGTACGGCAACCTAACAATACGGCTATTCCGGCAAAAGCAATATTACCGGAAATGTAGAAAACTATCAGCGCTCCCACATTCCCCTGAATGATTGTTCCGAAAAGCACCCAGGCGAAAAAAAACAACACACCCGCTTCCACACAGTTCATTACAAAACGGACTGATATTAAGGCAATCAAATAGTTCGATTTTTTCATCGGCGTAGCGACCATTCGCCGAAGCAATTTTTGCGACCTTCGTTCTACCAACGAATAGCTGACGCCCCAGCAAAGCCCGTTTAGTATGCCCAAAGCAATCAGACCGGGAAGCAAAAAGTCAATATAACGTACTCCTTTTAGTGTTAGCGGTTCGATATTGTTCTCCTGATTGGTTTGAATAAAAGGCTCTTTCAGCAAACCGGACAATCTCATGTACACGAGTTGTGCCTGCGTATTTTGCGGATCGAAGTGATAGCGGATTTCACCGATAGAATCCGTAACAATCAAATCCGCTTCGCCTCTTTTCAAGGCTATAATGGCGTCGTCCCATTGGTGGCGGGAAAAAAGATATTGCGTGTTTCCCATTGTCGGATTTGTCACTTTCCATGAGACAAAGGTTTTGCCTCGCTCTTTTTCTTCTTTCCCATATACCGAAAGCAACGTGTCCAATTTGGTTGGTTGTCCCTCAACGATAGCAATTCTGTACTTCGACTCTGGGGTTTGCGTAAAAGCCAACCCCAAACCAATCGTTATCAAAATAGGAAAAACAATCCCCCAAAACAACACCGATGGTTCGCGCAAGGTTTCCAAAAACTGTGTGAGAACAAGCTGATACAATTGATTAGTTCTGAACGTCATCTTCGCTTAAATGCTTGCCTGTTAAATGAATAAAAAGATCGTCTAAGTTACGGAATTGATCGTTTAACAGTTCGTCAACTCGTCCCTCACGTAATATTTCCCCTTCATCAATGATAATGATTTTGTCGCAAAGTGATTCGGCTTCTTCCATATAATGGGTTGTGAGAATCAATGTCGTACTACCCTGTTCTTTCAGATTTTTGAGGATATTCCATAGATCGAGGCGAGCATGTGGGTCAAGGCCGGTAGTGGGTTCGTCGAGAAAAAGAATCTGTGGTTCATTGAGCAGGGCAACAGCCAGCGCCAGCCTTTGCTTCTGTCCACCTGATAGCGTTCCGACCATAGCGTTTCGCTTCACTTCCAATTGAGTTAATGTAATCACTTTGTTGACCTTGTCATCGCCTATACGAAAAAAACCGGCAAATAGCCTTAACGTTTCACATACCGTCAATTTGTCAACAAAACGAGTTTCTTGCAGAGAAAGGCCTATTATCTTACGCAACTCTTTTTCGTTTTTTTTCCAGGTCATTCCCTGTATCAGAATTTCACCTTTGTCGGGTTTTCGCAGGCCTTCCATCATTTCAACCAACGTGGTTTTACCTGCTCCATTTGGACCAAGCAAAGCCACAAATTCTCCTTTTGGGATAGTCAGCGATACCCCTCTTACAGCCCGTACATCTTTAAAAGACTTTACTACGTTATTTATCTCAATTTCGTTCATTTATTCAGACAGCAAAGATAACTAAATAATGTAAATCAAGCATTATTCAATTTTTAATTCATACTTTTGAGGCAAAAAAGAGAAAAAATGAAAAAAGTATTCGCATTCGTTACCCATAAGCAGGGTCAATTATCACTTGAAGAAGTTGAGTTGTCAGCGCCGAAAGCATCGGAAGTTCTTGTTAAAATAATTGCTTGTGGGGTATGTCATACCGATGCGGCAGCATTGCATTTATTTATTCCTGTCACATTGCCCATCATACTCGGTCATGAGGGAGTGGGCATTGTTGAAGAAGTTGGCGACGCAGTTACAACATTAAAGAAAGGCGACCGCGTAATCATGACATTTCCCTCATGCGGCCAATGTGACTATTGCCGGAAAGACCATCCGTATGCCTGCGACAATCTTAATACTTTGTTTTTTGATGGAACATACAATGACGGTACCAAAAGATTTTCGCAAAATGGAATTGAGATTTCATCTTTCTTCGGGCAAGGCTCTTTTGCAGACCATGTGATTGTTGATGCCCGCAACGCAGTAAAGATTGAAGTCGATTCAGACGAAGATTTGGCAAACTTGTGTTCATTAGGCTGCGGAGTACAATCAGGTGCAGGAGCCGTGTTAAACTATCTAAAACCGGAGCGGGGAACTTCGATGGCCATATTTGGATGCGGCGGTGTGGGAATGAGCGCAATTATGGCGGCAGCGATTGCAGGATGCCATCCAATTATAGGCGTAGATATTGTACCGGCAAGATTGGAACTTGCGAGAGAACTCGGAGCGACACACGTTATCAACAGTAATGAAACAGACCCCGTTGCCGAAATAAAAAAAATTACCGCCGGCAAAGGCGCACATAACAGTGTAGAATCGTCTGGTATAGCTAATGTTACCCTGCAAGCTCTCGGATGCCTCAGACGCGAAGGGATAGCCATACTGTTGAGCGTTACAGGGCCTGAAGCGCTTCCTATCCCGCTCGAAGCGCTCCTTTTAAATTCAAGCGCCACGTTAACGGGACTGACAGAAGGCGCCTCAAATCCACAGGTATTTATTCCCGAATTGGTGCAATATTATAAAGAGGGCAGGTTACCCGTTGATAAACTTGCAAATTTTTACGACTTTAAAGACATTCAAAAAGCCTTTGAAGACTCACATACGGGAGAAACGATAAAACCGATTCTGCGTTTTTGAGTGGCAGAATAGATTAAAAAATGAAATACGTTGAAGTCCTGTTACCGTTACCCTTAGAAAATACCTATACGTACAGTATCCCTGCTGAAATGGAACCGGTTGTCCGGAATTACTGTTTAGTAAAGGCGCCTTTCGGGAGAAAACGCTATTATACGGCGATTGTCAAGGAAATCCATGATCATCATCCCGATCCTTCGTTTAAATGTAAGGATATTAGCGCTGTTCTTGATGTAAATCCGATTATTAATCCTTTACAGATGCAGCTTTGGGATTGGATAGCTTCTTACTATCTGTGTAAAACAGGCGATGTATTCAAAGCCGCTGTACCGCCCGGATTAATAAACAATGAAATTAAAAAACGTCAAAAGAAAAAAACAATCAGCCGGATTCAAATGACGGACGACGACTGCTTGGCATTGAACGTCTTGACGGAAGCGCAACAAACGGCCTTTGCCGAGATACAGGAAGTTTTCAAAACAAAGCCTGTCTGCCTGTTGCATGGCGTTTCTTTGTGTGGAAAAACCGAAATCTATATCCGTCTCATACAAAACACCTTGCAGCAAGGCTCCAATGTATTGTATCTGCTCCCTGAAATAGCTTTTACCAAAAAGATTAAAGAACGTATGACACATATTTTTGGAGACAGATTATTAGTTTATCATTCCGGTTTTTCAGACCGTAAACGCGTGGAGGTATGGAATCGCCTGTTACACGCCAACGAATCTATGGTTGTCGTTGGGGTTCGTTCCTCCGTTTTTTTGCCGTTTGCCAATCTGGGATTGATCATTGTGGATGAAGAACACGATGCTTCATACCGGCAACACGATCCTGCGCCACGTTATCACGCACGAAATGCGGCGATTATGCTGGCTCATCTTCACGGCGCCCGGACTTTACTTGGCTCAGCTACCCCGTCGCTGGAATCCTACTATAATGCCAAATCAGGAAAATACGGTCTTGTCGCGTTGAATATCCGTTACGGAAATACGTCCGCCCCCTTTGTCTATATAGCAAATGTAAAGGAGTTAAAACGCAGGAAGATAATGAAGGATTCATTGTTCTCGCCCATCTTGAAAGAAAAAATGGAGGATGCACTGAACTGTGATGAACAAATTGTTTTATTTCAGAACCGGCGCGGCTTTGCTTTGATAATGGAATGTAGTTCATGCGGCGATGTCGTTCGTTGTGTCAATTGCGATGTGAGTTTAACGTGCCATAGGCATACGAACAAGTTGGTTTGTCATTATTGCGGTTATTCGGTTGCGATTCTGTCTCATTGCCCTTCCTGCGGGAGTAAAGAAATAAAATTAGCAGGGTTTGGTACGGAAAAGGTCGAAGATGAAATCGAAACGCTTTTTCCCGATGTCCGAACAAACCGGCTTGATTACGATACAGCCCGTACACGTAGCGCATATGAACGTATTCTGACTTGCTTTGAGCAGGGAAAATCGAAAATTTTAATCGGCACCCAAATGCTGGCCAAAGGTTTGGATTTAAAACAAGTCGGCGTAGCAGGTGTATTGAACGCAGATAGCCTGATGAACGTGCCTGATTTTCGTTCGCATGAACGGGCATTTCAGTTGATGATGCAGATAAGTAGCCTTGCAGGTCGAAACCGCAATCAAGGAACTGTGGTAATACAGACATCCCAACCGGATCATCCGTTAATACAGGCTATTCAGGCGTTCGATTATAAGCGAATGGCCGTTGACCAGTTGAACGAGCGGAAAACATTCCGTTATCCGCCATATTTCAGACTGATTGTGTTGGTACTTCGTTGCAGCAACGAACAGACACTTGAGCAGATAGCTGCCCGTTATGCCGAAATTCTGCATGAAGCATTGGGCGAAAGGGTCATGCCGCCTTTCGCTCCGCCGGTAAATCGAGTTCAAACATTGTATGTACGGCATATTATGCTGAAATTAGAAACAACCTTCGTTGTTGCCCAAGTTCGTACTATTTTAGATAATGTAAACCGTCAGATGCAATCATTTCCGGGATTCAGCCGGATTGTTTTGCATTATGAGGTGGACAATTAATTTGTAGAGACGGGGCGTGCCCCGTCCCTACAAATTCCGGAAGTGCTTTGACGCCTTGCAGAAATTCTTTTATATTCAGTCGTTTTTTGCCGGATAGTTGAATGGATAGCAATCGTATATGATCGTCTTTTGTGGCAATATCAAGAAATGTTTTTAAATCGGTTATAATAGCGCCGGCCGGCAAAGGACATGTTTTGGGTACGATTGCCGTTTCGTAAATTTTCAACGATTGGAAAGTTCCGTTGGGCATTTCGAGTTCCGTCCGGGCAGCAGGGTAGGGGGATAAGCCGCGGATAAAATTGTAGATTGCCTTGGCAGGTTGTTGCCAGTTGATACGGCAGGTATCCTTAAATAATTTTGGCGCAAGACGAAGTTCGGAATGATCGCAAAAAAGGTTTTCTTGCGGAATGGTTTCTATACAGTCTTTGTGTTGAATAATTAAATTGACTGTTTCAAGTACTAATGCTGCCCCTGCAACCATTAACCTGTCATGCACAATCCCGGCGTTATCTGTTTCTGCAATGGCGATTGGCCGTTGACGAATGATGCGTCCTGTATCAACGCCATGAGTCAGGAAAAAAGTTGTTACTCCGGTTTCTTTCTCGCCGTGGATCACAGCCCAATTGATTGGTGCAGCGCCACGATATTGGGGAAGCAATGAACCATGCAGGTTGAATGTGCCGTATCGGGGCATATCCCATACAACTTCGGGCAGGATACGAAATGCAACCACAATTTGGAGGTTGGCCTGCAACAGCCGCAGTTCGGAGAGAAACGCCTCATCCTTTAATTTTTCAGGTTGCAATACAGGTAACCCTTTTGATAAAGCATACGCTTTTACCGGACTGCCTTGCAAAATACTGCCATGCCGTCCTACAGGTTTATCGGGCGTTGTCACGACGCCAACCACCCGGTAATCATTCTCCACCAGCGTCCGCAGGCTTTCTACAGCAAAGTCGGGCGTTCCCATAAATACAATCCGCAAATCGCGCTTATCCATTTTGATTTTTTCAGCAAATATAGCGAAATACAATTGTTTTTTATAGATTTGCATTAAAATTTAATAAGATGAGAAAAATTTATTTGGCTCTGTTTTTGATTTCCGGTTTCGTTATTGGCAGTTGTAACAAAGGTTACTCGGACGATGTGATAGAAGGTGGTACAATCTTGGCGCAGACATCTTTCGAAGGGTCAATGCTGCCGTTTAAACATGCACATTCCGGAGCGGATATCTATACCGATCCAACCGCGCCGGACGGCAGTCAGGTTTTAAGGTTTACCTATCCTCCCGGTCATCCGGGCGGGTATTCTACTGATGTAGTGTGGGTTGAGTTTCAGCAAGGTTATAATGAGGTCAAAGTAGAATACTATTTCAAGTATTCGGAAAATTTCTTTTTTAATCGGGTTGATAACAAGCAAATATATGTTGATACAGGAGATCAAACCAACTTTTTTCTTTCGGCAGTAGATAATAACTATATAGGCGGCACAGGAATTCAAACCGAAATACAATATGTAGGTCAATGGGGCAACATCGGCGAGGCTGAACGCAGATGGCCTAACATGTCCGATGTCGTTATATTCCCAAATATTTGGTATAAAGTAATTTTTTACTTTAAGTTGAACACAAACGGCCGCAGTAATGGAATTCTCAAGGTATGGGTTAACAATACGCAAATTATGGATTATTCCGATGTTGTGTTTAATACCGGCAGCAGTGCAAACCAGCCATGTTATAGCTTAAAATTCGATCCTGTTTGGGGCGGAGGAGGCGAACCAAAACCAAACGCTACGGACTATTTCTACGTGGATGCCGTAAAGATTTGGGCTGGACCTTTTAAATTTAGAGTTTAGATATTAGAGTTTAGAGTTTAGTTAAATATTTAAATTATTCAGCTATTCTTCCGTATAAGTATCTACCAGCACTTCCCTGTATGAATTGAAAATCTTTGATTTGGAAACAAAACCGAGATACCTTCCCTGTTTGTCTACAACCGGCAAATTCCATGCCTTTGAATCATCAAATATTCGCATGATTTTTTCCATCGGCATATCCGACACGATCATAGCCGGAGCAGAAACCATAATCTTCGTCACTTTAAAACGTTCATATAATTCGGGGCGAAACATGATATTCCGGATATTATCAACCAGTACCAATCCTAACAGTTTCCCGTTTGGGTCGACCACGGGGAATATGCTGCGCGAGCTTTGTGTAATGGCTTTTACTACATCGCCTAACATCATATCAGGCTGTATAACAATAAAATCAGTTTCAAGCACATTGTCAATCTTCAACAATGTCAGCACGGCTTTATCCTTATGATGGGTAAGCAATTCGCCTTTCTGCGCCAAACGCATGGAGTAGATACTGTGACGCTCGAACATATTGATCGTGGCAAACGAACTGATCGACACAATCATCAGCGGAAGAAACAAATCATAACCACCGGTCAGCTCTGCAATCAGAAAAACTCCCGTGAGCGGGGCGTGCATGACGCCGGCCATCAGACCGGCCATTCCCAGTAGCGCAAAATTCTTTTCGGGCAGATATGGCGTTACTTCAAAAAAATTGGATGTGTGCGCAAAGATGAAACCGGCAATACATCCCAGATAAAGGCTGGGAGCAAAGATCCCACCGCAACCTCCTCCGCCGTTCGTAGCGCTTGTCGCAAAAACTTTCGTTAGCAGAATCAATCCCAAGAAAATGATAATGCCCCAGTAACTGTCTTTGATGTCAACAAAAGCGCTGTGATCAATTAACGACAAAAACTGTCCGTCCAATAACGATTCGATTGTATCGTATCCTTCGCCATACAACGGAGGAAAAATAAAAATCAGAATACTCAACGTAATAGCACCCATTATAAAACGTTGCCACTGGCTGTTGCGTTTACGATAGAAACCTTCGACTTTGTTCATTGTCCGTGTAAAATAGAGCGAAACCAACCCGCAACAAATCCCTAAAAGCAAAACGTACGGAATCCGAAACATCTCAAACGGTTCTGTCTGAGAAAATTTAAACATCGCATCCGTACCGGTAAAAATATATGACACTGTGGCGGCAGTAACCGACGAAATCAATAACGGCAAGATGGAGGTCAACGTAAAATCGAGCATCAACACTTCGATCACAAAGACCAATCCGGCAATCGGAGCCTTGAAAATCCCGGCAACAGCTCCGGCAGCGCCGCACCCAACCAACAACATCAATGTTTTTTGTTCCATTCGGAACAAGCGTCCGAGATTAGACCCGATGGCGGCTCCCGTCAGGACAATTGGCGCCTCAGCTCCGACGGATCCGCCGAGACCGATCGTTACCGAGCTTGCTACAAGCGAAGACCACATATTATGGGGTTTGATGCGACTTTTTCGCTGAGAAATTGCATATAGAATTTGGGTAATGCCATGGCTGATATCATCGCGAACAATGTACTTGACAAATAATCCGGACAGCAAAATGCCGATCACAGGATAGATTAGCAGCCAAAAGTTGACTCCGCTTTGTGTATTGGCCGTCAAAAGAACCTGTATAAAGTGAATCAGTTGCTTCAAAAGG
>Ga0082212_10012092_pt1 | contig 10891 bp, 8 predicted proteins | sample TergutNt197P3_FD_71548 | JGI IMG/M metagenome (GOLD analysis project Ga0082212, IMG submission 71548) | Neocapritermes taracua P3 segment gut microbial communities from Petit-Saut dam, French Guiana - Nt197 P3 | ecosystem: Host-associated > Arthropoda: Insects > Digestive system > Gut ...
ATCATAACGGCAATCTGCTCGAATTCAAAAAGAGCAACCGCACCACTATCAATTCCGCCCTGTTTCAGGCAATCAAATATCTTTCCTCGTTTCGTGTTCGCGGGATTCCTGTACCGGCAAACATTCTGCTCATCTTTCCGAGCATCAAAACGGTCTATCTTGTCAAAAGCGAAAAGTATTTTCACGACATTCACAAGTTGTATCACGACTCCGCCTCCCGAAATACCAAAGGTTGGAAAAAACAGGTTACGGAGTACGAAACGATCAACTATTCCAAGCCGGAAGGTGTTGCCCGACTGAATCAACTGCTACATAAGGACAAACCGCAATGGTTAAAAGTGAACATTGACGAACACTGTGTGGTCGGCTGGGCGCAAACCTTTTACCGGCTCATTTTTCGCAAACGACAATATATTCCGATAACATAGTATCGGCAGTTTTGCCCGGAACATTGCTTGGCGAATTTTTACTCGGCATTGCCTTATTGCTAATCGCACGTTGATAAGTGATTATATGTTTGAAACCATTTTCTTCAAATTTTTCCGCAATAAATTGATCCGTTGGCAACTGCACACCCTTTACCGTGCGGTTGCCGACTACGTAAATCGCTTTTCCCCGCTTCTTAATGCCAGCCGCTACTTTTTTGATCGAGTTTCCTAAATCTTTGTAAAATGCCGATACATCCAACGACCTCTTATAATCATTTTTGCGGATTTGTGCAATGTAATCGGTTATTAAACTATTTGCAATGAGTGAGACTGTTTGACTTCCACCCATCAGTTGCTTATCTAACGATCTTGCCTTTTTGATTCCCAGCCACTCATTCGAGAATGTAGAAAATTGTCCGTATGCGACCGTTGTTCTACTGTCTCCATAAGGCGGACTGGTCAACACGACATCAAATTTTCGTTTATGTTCTTGAAATGCCGATGCAACAACGTTGACGTTAATATTGTTCAGTTTTCCAAAATAATAATTCATGTACAAAAACAAAGTGTCTTCCAATTTTTTGAAGAAAACACCAATCACATCGGGATTGAAATTCAAACAATCCTCCGATTTCATTCGGTAAAGTTTGAATTCATTGTTTCGGGTATAGGAACATTCCCGAACCGTTTCGGAAAAGGGGACGAGAAAAAAATTGCGGATGGATTCGTCTTTGATATGGTCAATGCAATGTTTGAGTAATACCAAATTCGCCGTAACTTCTGTCGAAAACCAAAAATGAATGTTTGTAACCGGCGGAATTGGCAATTTTCGGATATAATCTTCGTCTTTCAAAAAATCATAAAGTTCGTTTCGGAACGTTTGTTTGACATCCATGACTTTTTGAATAGAAACTTTTGTAAATCGAACTTTGGAAATCAAAACAGCGAGAGGATTCAGGTCGTAGCCGAACATTTCCGTCAGACCGCACTCCAACCCGCTGGCGAAAGACGAACCAGACCCGCAGTAAGGGTCGAGCAAAGCACCCTTTGACACTTTGAATTCTTTCAAAATATCAATACCGATTTGGGGCAACATCGTCGCCGGATACTTATGCAGATTCGGATAAACCGTCGCATAATTTTGTCCCAAATAATCATAATGCGTGTTGCGTTCGACTGTGTATTTCATAGGGATTTGTTAACGTAATCTGGCAGTAGGGATAATCTTGCAATAAAGTCTGCGTCTATATCTTTTGCGATAAATGATTGATCGAAAAATTTGAACATCCCTCTGTGCTGCGGCTGGTTGATTTCATTGTAAAAGTTAACCGTAGCAAAACAGATTTTCGGTAAAACCTTCGGGTTGTAACTGATGTTATATTTTTCCCGAAGAGTGTTGTCAGACGTTGCTATTTCCATGAGCAATTTCCATTTATACGTTTGACCGGCACGTTCACGTAGGGACGTTTTCAAAGACAAAATCATGCACTTTTTGAGAGTTTCGTCCTTTTTCAGAGAATAGATGACCAGATCGCAGTCCGGCTTTTGTGTTTCGCCGTCCACGTTAATAACGGAAATTTCAGTAAAAGAGGGGACTTTGGATAGTTGACTCGTAATAAAAATATCGTTCCGAATGTTTCCCAACTCTTTGTTTTTGAGAAAAATAAAAACCAATGCGGACGAAAACGAATTACCCGCAATCGATTTTATCGCTTGTTTTTCATCTTTAATTTCTCCTTTTTTCTTCCGAATAGCAAGATAACCATCGACAAAGGGTTTTGCTCGGTTCAGAATCTCGTATAGTTCATCGAATACCGATTTGTAAGCATCTTCCGGCTTAAGTTTCGATTTTTTAGCATAACTTTCTATCAATTCGAGCGTTTTTTTCATGTAATCGGTTGCCCGAATCTTTTGCATTAACTGTTTTTCGTCGCTGGTAAATTGATACATCATGTCAAATTTTACTGACACTGCTACACCACCATTGTACCGATTTTCGTACGATAAAACAGTAGGTCGTTCACTCCGAAATTTATGGTAGAATTGAGGCGATGTTCCAAAAAAACAAACCATACCAGAAGGAGTTGGGAGCGTTTTACACACCGCCGCTCTATGCACAGAAGGCACGGAGAAAATCTTGCGGGCGTGAGCAGAGCAAATTCAATGGAATCCAAAGAACGCTCTCCATACTCTCGGACTAAACTGACTTTGCAATCCTCGTGTGACACGACGGATTCTGTTTGTGTTTTGCCTAATATCGTGTAGAATCGTGCCATGTCCCTCATCGAAACTCTTTTTCAGACCCGGAATTTGTCCGACACTGAACTGACCGCACTCCTAACGACTGATCAGTTCGACCTGGAACTCTTCCGCCGAGCAGACGAGCGGCGGCGGGAATTCTATGGAACGAGTGTGTATTTACGTGGGCTCATTGAACTGACCAACTACTGCAAAAACGATTGCTATTACTGCGGAATCCGGCGCGGCAATACACGTCTTGACCGTTATCGGCTTTCCCGGGATACGGTTTTAGCCTGTTGCAAAACCGGCTACGCACTGGGCTATCGAACGTTTGTTTTGCAAGGGGGTGAAGACCCCTTCTATCAGGATGACCGTATCATTGAAATCGTCTCGGCAATCCGAAAACGACACCAAGATTGTGCGATTACATTATCACTCGGCGAACGTTCCCGTGAGAGTTACCAGAAGTTGTTCGATGCCGGAGCGAACCGGTATCTTCTTCGGCACGAATCCGCCAATGCCGAACACTATACTAGATTGCATCCAGCACCCATGAGTTTGGAATACCGCAAAGAATGTCTTTGGCACTTGAAAGAAATCGGTTATGAAGTCGGCACAGGTTTTATGGTCGGCTCACCATTTCAAACAACGGATTGTTTGATCGCAGACTTACGGTTCTTGCAGCGGTTACAACCGGCGATGATCGGCATTGGTCCCTTCCTCGTTCATCGCGACACACCGTTTTGTCAATATCCAAGCGGTTCTCTTACGCTGACGCTTCGGATGCTCGCGGTGCTTCGTTTGATGTTTCCTTACGCATTGATTCCTGCAACGACAGCACTCGGCACGATTGATCCGAAAGGACGGGAATTGGGACTTCAGACAGGTGCAAATGTCGTGATGCCGAATCTTTCACCAGTGGAGGTTCGCAAAAAATATGAGTTGTACAACAACAAGGTCCACACAGACCAAGAAGCCGCCGAAAACCGAGCATTGTTAGCAAATAGTGTCGCCGCAGTGGGTTACAACATCGTTACGGATATTGGCAATGTTGCCCCAGACCGAAAGAGTCATGCAAACTCTGTTGGTTAGAGACTTGTCCCCGGATACCTTGTACCATTGTACTTCTTTCACGAGGATGGCACACGCATTTGATGCGCAAAACTTTGTGCGTCCATATTAGGTACCCGCGCCGGCGATTTTTTCTGCCAGCGTTTTCACCGCCCGCAGATCAAGTTTGCCCGTGCCTAATATCGGAATCGACTCCACTTGAAAAAAGTCGCGAGGAGAAGGAATCCACAAATTCGGTAGTCCCGCCTGTTGCAATAACTTGCAGACTTCCTCTGTCGGAATCGGTAACTGGCGATAAAGTACTATCAACCGCTCCCCGCGCCGTTCATCGGGAACAGACGACACCGCGACCAGCATTTCACATTCAGCATCCCCCTGCAATCGGGAGGCGATAATTTTAGTTACTTCGTCTTCGACCAAAATGTGTGGCACCATTTCACCGCCGATCTTGGAAATCCGACTCTCACGACCGACAATTTTAATGAAGCCATCTTTGTCCATCGTTGCAATGTCTCCCGTCGTGTACCAGCCGTCTTGGAGCACCTCGGCTGTCTTCGCCGGATCTTTGTAGTACCCTTTCATGACAGTCGGTCCCTTGATTTGCAACATGCCGGACGTGCCCACCGGCAACACTTCCCCCGTCTCCGACAGAACAATCCTTGCCTGCAAGTTCCCCAGCAGTCTGCCAATCGTTCCCTCCCGGAGCCAATTCTGGTAGTCCTCACCTCGACTCTTCGGAACATTCACCGCAACAACGGGAGAAAGTTCGGTCGTTCCGTAACCTTCGGCAGGACGGTGGCCGAATTTTGCATCCCACGCGTCGATCAAATCGGTGGGCAACTTTTCCGCTCCGCAAATGACCGTGTGCAACGATTCATAATCTTCTTTCTTTGAATTTTTAAGATAGGTCCGCAAGAACGTCGGCGTTGTTGTTGTGGCAGTACATTGATATTTCCTGACCATTTCGGCGACCTTTTTGGGCTCCAGCGGATTGAAATGATAGATGCCCTGTATGCGGGTCGTCGCGGGAAGCCAAAAGGCAGTGGTGTACCCAAACGCGTGAAAAAGCGGTAGTGCGCCGAATAGAACGTCCGTTTCTTTCAGACATAAACGCTTATAACACGCATCGACGTTTTCGGCAAGGTTCCTTTGGGTAAGCATTGCCCCTTTCGGAGTACCTGTCGATCCGGAAGTAAAAATGATCGTTAAAATATCGTCGAGTTTCACCTTGTCGATCCCGAAAACCCATTCCAAACAGCGGATCGGCGTAACGTAGGCATCCACGACACCGGCGATTTTATCGAAGAGCGTAATTTTGCTACGTAAGTCTTCCATGATGACAAGTTCGGCATCAATTTTTTTGAAGTCCGGAAATCGCTCCAAGACTTTTTGACTCGTGAGAACGTGTTTGATTTCAGCGCGTTTGATACAATAGTTGATCGTATCCAAGTGGAAAGTGTAGTTCAGATTGACCGTCGCTCGGCAATCGAGTGCTAACGTAAGATTAGCCAGCACACCATAAGTGGAGGTCGGCATCAAGACGCCGACGTTTTGCTCATCTCGGGCAAGGATTCGGCGCAACACTTTGCGCATGATGAGAATCATCATGAACACTTTTCCTCCGGTCAGTTCCATACCGGTGGAGTCGGCAAATTTGAGTTCGTTGAGACCAGCCCGGCAAGCGCGAAGCACCTGCCGAATCGGAATGAGTGGTTCGTGAGTGGACATGCGGTCATTGTACCACAGCGGGGAGAATTTATCAAATATGGTCGAATTTTTCTGCCCCCCTGTATAACTCCGCCAAAAATCTGGTACAATAAACTCCCGGTAAGCCTGTCGGATTGACTACCATTAACCTTCTAACCAGGAGACTTTTCTGTGAATAAACTTGCCCGTTTTGCCGTTCTTTGTGTCGTTGTTACCATCGTTTTCGCACCCGCTGGGATGCTTTTGGCGCAAGAAGCCGCCACCGGGGATGCTGCTGGAACAGCCGCTGTCGCTCCCCTGATGGGAAAATCCTCGCTCGGATACCTCGGCATCGGTCTCGGTGCTGGTCTGGCAGCCATCGGCGGGGGGATCGGCATCGGTTTGCTCAGTGCGAGTGTGGTGGACGCTTCAGCCCGACAACCAGAAATGCAGGGGAAACTGCTCACCACGATGTTCATCGCCGCAGCACTGATTGAAGGACTCGCACTGTTTGCCCTTGTGGTCTGCATTTTGTGCCTGTTCATGTAAAAAATTACCCTCATTGTGCTACATTCCATTTCGGCTCTTGCGGAGAGCCTCCGAAATGGAGTGTAGCGTGACAGACTTTTCGTAGCACATCGTCACCCTAACTTCGTAACATCATGACGCGTACTTATTGCATTGCAGTTGCTGTTGCCCTTTTCGTTGCACTGTTCGTCGGTGTCTTGCCCCAATACGCTCTGGCGGCGGGGGGGGGCGGAGAAGCGAGTCTGAATCCGATAGAGTTTCTCGCCTATCAAGTACCATGGACGCTCATTATTTTTCTGGGAGTTTGTGCTATCCTCTACAGATTCGCTTTCGGACCGATTGCAAAAGCATTGGATACGCGGGAACAGGGTATCCTTGGCAACATTGCGGCGGCACAGAAACAGAATGACGAATCAAAAGAACTGCTGAAGCAGTACCAGGCGAAGTTGGATGCATCCAAAGAGGAAGTGCGGCAGATTATTGAGGCGGCTAAGAAGGATGCTCAGCGTCAAGCGGAAGATATCGTAACCAAAGCCCGGGATGCCGCCGGTTTGGAGCGGGATCGTGCCATGAAGGAAATCGAAAGTGCGACAACCTCGGCACTGCAAAGCATTGCGGAGCGAAGTGCGACACTTGCGACGAAATTGGCAGGCAAAATGATCCGTGCCGAAGTCAAACCGGAACAACATCGCAGTCTGATTGATGCTGCCTTGGAAGAGTTCGCCACACGAGGATAGAAACAGAATAGGCAGGAAACCATTGTTTTTCTGGTGCCATTGGAATGCTTCATTTGCGGGATACTGCCTCCGTGTTCCGCCCGGTGAATTTCAACGGCGGACAAGTTTGCATCCCACTTTTGTAATGATTCCAAAGCACTACCCTTTGTCCCCGTCACTAAACTGAATCTCTTTCAACTTTCGATATTCACCACCGAGAACATACAGTTCGGCATCCGTGCCCTTTTCAACGATCCGTCCATCTTTTATAACGCAGATAACATCCGCATCTAAAATCGTTGAAAGCCTGTGTGCGATCACAAATGTGGTGCGTCCCCGAATCAAATTTTTTAGTGCCGCCTGAATATACTGTTCCGTGCGGCTGTCCAGCGCACTTGTCGCTTCATCCAACAACAAGATAGGGGCATCTTTCAAGACTGCCCGCGCTATAGCGATACGCTGTTTCTGTCCACCGGAAAGCAAGTCTCCACGTTCACCGACGTGATTGTCATAGTGGTTGGGAAAACCCATGATAAAGTCGTGAGCATTCGCCGCTTTGGCGGCTTCAACGACTTGCTCCTGTGTCGCTTCCGGGCTACCATATTTGATGTTTTCGGCAATCGTTCCATCGAACAGAAAAACGTCTTGCGACACCATCGCAATGTTTCTGCGAAGCGATGCCAACGTGAATTCGCGGATGTCCGTACCATTGATCCGTACACCGCCATGCTTCGGGTCGTAGAATCTGCCGATCAAGTTAAAAATCGTCGATTTTCCACCGCCGCTCGGTCCGACTAGGGCGCAGATCGTGCCCGGTTTCACTTCCAGCAACATATCGTGCAGAACGTCGCCATCAGCGTTGTTGTAAGCGAACGAAATGTGGTCAAGTTTGACCCACATAGGAACAGATTGCAGTTCGATGGCATCCGGTGCATCCTTGATTGTCGGCTCAGTTTCCAAAAACATAAACACTGATTCGGCAGCAATCAGACCTGTTTGCATGCTACCGCCAATAGAAGTTACCTGCTTCGCAGGTTTATAAATCGCCGTCAACGCTACGAGGAAAACCAGTAGGTCGCTGGGAACCATGATGCCACGGATGATAAGATATCCGCCGGCGAGCAAAGCAAGAAATATGCCAACGGAAATGATGATTTCCAATAGGGGGGTCTGCAAGCCGACCAGTCTTGTGAACCTGAACTGTGCCTTGATTCGCTTGTCTTCCAGCGACTCCATGTTTTGCGACTCTGTCCCTTCCGTTCCGAAAGACTGGATTGTTTTGATTCCGAGGATTGTTTGCGTGACATGCGAGATGGCGACACCTTGGACACCGAAAGTAGTGCGGACAAGGACGCGCTGCCTTCGCATGATGACGACCACTGGTATCAAAATGGCGGGAGCGAGAACGAGTAGGACACCCGTCATGTAGGGTGCAAACCACAACATCAACCCAAGCATGAATGCTATCGTTACAGCACTATGGACGGAGGTGATGACCGTTTCCGTTACCAAACTTAGGACTCCGTCCGCCATTACAGTAAAGCGCATCATTAGCGGACCGGTCTGTTCGCCGTGAAAAAATGCCATCGGCTGTTTGACCATGTGTTTATAGATACGCCGTCGCAGGGCGGTAACGCCAAGGAGCCCGGCTTTTGCCATGGTCAAGATTTTGGAATACGTGAACACACCTTTGAGAGTGAAAGCGACGATGACCAACAATCCGACGCGGATGAGTACTTCCATCCGAAGATCGGTTTCGCCTGTTTCCGGTGGAACAATACCGCCGTCGACGATTTCTTTGACCAAAATGACAGAGTACGCTTCGGCAGAGGCGGCGAGAATTGTACAGAGAACTCCGGCGGTGATCCATTTCCAGTAAGGCAACCCATACTCCCACCAGACCCGGGCATACAACGACCACTTGACCTGTGCGTCCGGGTTATCGTTGCGAATGAAAGATTTTATTGTTTTCCACATGGGCTACTTATCAAATCCATCTTGTGCACACGGCACTCCTTTGACCACTCTCCTGTTGGCGTTGTTGTGTTGACTTGTTCCCACTCCACATGGACTGGGAAAGCCCATCGTTGTCGCATTCTACCACAATGCTTATCTTCTGTCAAGACAATTTTTCAAATTTCAAAACGGGTAGCGAAATGTCCCCTTTTTATGCAAGAGATGTCCTCAAAATATGAAGGCTTTTACAGTTTGAGTAACTCAAACTGTTTTTGCCTATTTGCCCTAAAAATCAAGGTTGTTCTGCATCCCTCACGAATGAAATGAAGACCGAAAATGGGAAAAATTTTCCAGTTTTTTCATTTCGTAATTTGTTACTACATAAATGTTTACGAAAATTTCAGTGCAATTTATTTACAATTTGAGTAAGTAAGACTGAAACGACCGGACTACGGCATATACCGACAACGGTCAATTTGTTCCCGTGTTGAGTATATCCGCCTCACCCTGTGAGGCGCACAGGAGCCCCGGCGGGCAAAAAACGTCAATCACGGTATAATGACGTTCCTGCATTGCCCATGCTACGAGTTATCGGTCTCAATCATCGTTCTGCGCCGCTGGAAGTGCGGGAACAGTTGGCGTTTTCGCCAACGCAGGTTGCCGTTGCGCTGACACAGTGGCAAGACCAAACGACCGACCTCGAAGCCGTACTCCTCTCGACCTGTAACCGCACCGAATTCTACGTCGCCACACCAGAAAATGAACTGCCGCAGACCGAAAAATTGCTCCAGTTTTTGCTCCAACAAAAACCGAGTCCGCCGACAGGATTCTCTTTGGCTTCGCAAATCTTCACACGGGACAACACCGACGCGGCGGAACATCTCTTTTCCGTCGCGTCGGGACTCGACAGTATGGTACTCGGCGAAGTGCAAATCCTGGCGCAAGTCAAAGCCGCCTATCAACTGGCACTCGATGCGGATACCGTCGGTACGTGGCTCCATGCCCTGTTTCAAACCGCCCTGAAAACGGCAAAGCGAGTCGCCGCAGAAACCGCATTGCATGAACATCGGATCAGCATTCCGAGCATAGCGGTCTCCGATTTTGCCTTGCGAATCTTTGAGCGATTTGAAAACAAAAACATTTTAGTCTTCGGGGCGGGCGAAATGGGGCAGGAAACATTACGATATCTCGTTGAACACGGAGCGAAATCGATCACCGTACTCAATCGGCATCGGGAACGCGCTGAAAAATTAGCAACACAATTCGGCGGCAGTATTGCGGATTGGCAGGAACGGTACGAACTCATGACCACTGCGGACATTGTGATTTCGACAACGAGTGCTGACGAACCGGTGATTACCCTTGCCGATTACCAAGCGATTGAATCAAAACGGCGTGGTCGGACGCTTTTTGTGCTTGATCTTGCCGTGCCGAGGGATTTTGAACCGGCGATTGCTCAGTGCTCCGATGTGTATCTCTATTCGGTGGACGATCTGCAAGAGGTCTGCAACAGAAACCGACAGGAACGTGACAGGGAGATTCCCAAAGCGGAGAAGATTGTCCGGCGGTCGGCAGAAGCGTTCATGAAGGACATGACACACCGCCGGCATGGGGTAGTCATTCAGCAACTTCGAGAGCGGTGGACAAAGACGAAGGAAGCGGAATTGCACCGTCTTTTCAACAAATTGCCGGAATTGGAAGGACACGAGCAGGAGGAAATTCGGTATGCTTTTGACCGGTTGCTGGCAAAGTACCTTCATTCACCGCTGGTGTCTCTTCGGGATGAGCCGCCGGACGGCGAACCGCACAAACTCGTCGACGCGTTAAAAAAGTTGTTCCGGCTTTGAGAAACAACCGGCCTTGTCTTCGTGCTCTTGCACGAAAAAGTCGCAAAGGGCACACCGTTCAACTCCGCAATCGCCCCATGATCCGATGCACAATGTGCAACAACCCGCCGAACAACACCAACAGCACCAGCAAGCCCAGTCCAATGGTTCCGATGCCGAAGGCGAAGTATTCGGCAGTCGCTTCCCAAACGTACCGCCAAAAAACGACGACGAAGACCGTCGCCAAACACAAAAACGGTCCGTAAGGCACCGCTCTGCCTTTGCCGAGTGCGACATTGACAATGCCATAGACCAAGCCGAAAAAGGGGGCGGCAAAGAAGACGACCAGCACCGCTTGCCAACCGAGAAAGGCACCGATCATTCCCATCAGGGTCACGTCGCCGAAGCCCATCGCTTCGATGCCCAAAACCCATCGGGA
>Ga0082212_10012093_pt1 | contig 10890 bp, 12 predicted proteins | sample TergutNt197P3_FD_71548 | JGI IMG/M metagenome (GOLD analysis project Ga0082212, IMG submission 71548) | Neocapritermes taracua P3 segment gut microbial communities from Petit-Saut dam, French Guiana - Nt197 P3 | ecosystem: Host-associated > Arthropoda: Insects > Digestive system > Gut ...
CAATTGAAACGTGGGCGCTCCGGGTGGATGTCCTACTTGCAGTTTATACGCTGTGGCGATGTATTCGCCGCAATCCCAAAAACTGACCGTCGCTTCCGCCGTCATCAAAAATACCGCTGAAGCAATCACCCCGATTACCCAGCCCAAAACGTTGTTGATTGTTTTATAATTTCGTACCATAGATTTTATTTTTTATTCTAAAATTTAAAACTTAATTAGTCAATTTACAAAGATACAATATTTTTTGGAAAAAGAGAAAGATAAAGAGTGAAAATTTCTTATTACTGCAAATTTAATGATGTATCTGTTTTTTATTATATTTTCGCAAACAATAAAATTTAAAATAGATTTTTATGGTACAGAATAATAAATCAAATCACTGAATAGAGAGAAAAACGATTGAAAAAAGAGAGCTAGTCGGAAAAACATGACGAATGGAAAAATAATATCATCTGCTATTTTACTAAGTGATAAGTGGTTATTTTGTATAGGGGCAATCAAAAACTCCGATTTATTGACGATAATATAGTGACTTGGGGAATAACCATAATGTAGAAATGAAAGCAGATTTTTGAGAATTTTTATTTGTGGTAATAGTCATTATTTTTTACTTTCTAAAACGCTGTTCCATTCTATCTTATAACTATCCTATTTACAACAAGGTTCAAAATATGTGATATGTAAAAGCGTAGTTTTTTTCGAAATAAAATGTTATTAAAAATTTTAGAATTAGCATTTTTTTTAATTTTGCCAAAAGTTATAGTTCGGGCATCAAATAAAAAACAGCAAATAACGTTACAAATAAAAACAGTAAACTCAGAATGAAAGTAGATGTATTGCTCGGTCTTCAGTGGGGCGATGAAGGCAAGGGAAAAATAGTAGATGTAATTACTCCCCGTTACAATATGGTGGCACGGTTTCAAGGCGGTCCCAATGCGGGACATACCTTGGAATTTGACGGCATGAAAGTGGTTTTGCATACCGTTCCTTCGGGAATTTTTCGGGAAAATGTTGCCAATGTTATCGGAAACGGCGTGATTATCGACCCGTTTATTATGTTGCGGAAAGAGATTGATAAGATTTCTTCCTTTACCGATGTGAAGTCTAAGTTGCTGATTTCCAATCGTGCTCATTTGATTTTGCCAACACATCGTTTGTTGGATGCCGCCAATGAATCGGCAAGAGGCGAAAACAAAATCGGCTCTACCTTAAAGGGGATTGCCCCAACCTATACCGACAAAACTGCCCGAAACGGCTTGCGTGTGGGCGACTTGCTCTCCGCCGATTTCGAGAAGAAGTATAATGCTCTCAAATCCATTCATTTACGACAGATTGAGTTGCTGAACTTTGATGTAAATACGGCAAAAATTGACGGTTTTTCGTTTGAGGAATACGAACAAAATTGGTTTCTTGCTGCCGAAGAATTGAAAACCTATAAAATCTGTTCCACCGAATATGTTATAAACGAGGCGTTGACAGCGGGGAAAAGCATCTTGGCGGAGGGGGCGCAGGGTTCGTTGTTGGATGTGGAATTTGGGTCGTATCCCTTTGTAACTTCGTCCAATACCATTGCGGCGGGCGTTTGTTCGGGTTTGGGCGTTGCACCAAACAAAATCGGCACAGTCTATGGACTTTTCAAGGCGTATTGCACCCGCGTGGGCGAGGGACCTTTTCCAACAGAACTGTTTGATTCTGTGGGCGAACAACTTCGCAAGCAGGGCAATGAATTTGGAAGCACTACGGGTCGTCCGCGCCGCTGCGGTTGGTTGGATTTGCCCTTACTGAAATATTCCTGCATGCTCAACGGCGTAACCGATTTAATCATGATGAAAGCCGATGTGTTGAGCCATTTGCAAACGCTTCAAGTTTGTACTTCCTATCAAGAAAATGGGAAATTCTCTGACATTCCCTTTGAATGGACGGGGATTAAACCCCATTATCAAGAACTCAAAGGATGGAATCAGCCCATTGATATTCAAAATATTCCGATGGAGTTAAAAGAATACATTTTATATATAGAGAACTATTTACAATTGAAAATCAGTTTAGTATCTGTGGGACCGGATAGGGAACAGAATGTGGTGTTGCACAACATTTCCCCAACTTCTGCGTTACAATAATAATAAATAATGCAAAACGCATGGTAAACAGATTAAAAAATAATTTCTATCTATCGTTATTTTTGTGGGTGATAGTGTTGTTTTTCAAGCCAATAGATGTATTTTCGCAGGTGAAATACAGCAATGAATTTTTAACACTGGGAGTCGGAGCAAGGGGCTTAGGATTAGCCAATACACAGGTTGCCGTTTGCAACGATGTTACTTCGGGCTATTGGAATCCCGCAGGTTTGGCGAAGGTGGAACAGCCCTATCAATTGGCATTGATGCACGCCGAATATTTTGCAGGAATAGCAAAGTACGATTACGCCGCCTTTTCCTACCGCATGGACGAGCAGCAAACACTTGGACTAAGCGTGATACGCTTCGGAGTGGACGGCATTCTAAATACCACGCAATTGATTGACCAACAAGGAAATATCCTATACGATAGAATTACTACATTTTCCGTTGCCGATTGGGGAATTTTACTTTCTTACGCCAGAACGTTTGAACAGGTAAATGGACTATCTTTGGGTGGAAATTTTAAAATTGTCCGCCGAAAAATTGGAAAATTTGCAAACGCATGGGGATTCGGATTGGATGCGGGCTTGCAATACGAAATCAAAAAATGGAAAATGGGCTTGGTTGTCAAGGATATAACTTCTACATTTAATGTATGGAACGCCACCCTGTCCGAAGAAGATAAAGAGGTTTTTCTCCGTACCGGTAATGATTTGCCCGAAAATGGCTTGGAATACACCCTGCCGCGTTTGCTGATAGGAACAGGCAGAACGTTTGAGTTGAAAAAAGGCTTTTCGCTGTTGAGTACCATTGACTTAGACCTAAGTTTTGATGGTCGTCGAAACGAGTTGATTAGTTCCAAAGCCATGAATCTGTCGCCGCATTTGGGCATAGAATTTGGCTACAAAAATATCGTTTTCTTGCGTACAGGTATAGGGAATTTCCAAAAGGAGAAACAAATTACATTGGAGAAGGACAAGGAAGTATTTACCTGTCAAATTAATGCGGGAGTGGGCATTTGCATCAAAGATATTGTAACGATAGACTATGCCTATTGCAATTTGGGAAACGTTTCTGCGGCAATTTATTCTCATATTTTTTCACTAAAATTGGCATTGAATCCGACTAAGAAATAGTTTTAATTTCGTATAAAAGACCATCATGGATACTATTATTTTAAAAGAAAACGCACAGCATCCGATAGCAACGGACAGGTTTGATTCTGAAAAAACCGAACCTATCGCCGAAAATCTTACAATTAAAGAGTATGTTACAGGTGAAGAGTTTCGGGAACTTGCTGTTAATAAAGTGAATACATTTTGCAACAAACATGGTATATTATAGCAAACAGGCGGAAAATGATTTGGAAGGCATCTTGGAAGGATTGCTAACTTCGCAAAAACAGACGCTAACGCGTGAGTTTTGTTTGAACAACCTATTTAATATGATTGGTGTTTGCGATAGTCTTGATACTAAGTCGCTTCACTCCAACACAGTATATGATGCACATAAACGCTACGGTAAAAAAGTACATAAGCACCTGCGCAGAAAAAATGCTGTTTGGTATATCATTTATGATATTGATTTTCAGAACAATGCACTATATGTTAATAAAATAATTAGCAGTTATGTAAAGTTAGCATAAGGCAGTAAAATAAGGTATAAATTTGTAATAAACATTCACATTTTCAATGGATTTAGTACTCGCCAGCAACAACAAGCACAAATTGGAAGAAATACAAGCCGCCGTAGGAAAACAATATAACATTCTGTCGTTGAGTGATATAGGTTGTTTTGATTCCATTCCCGAAGACCACGATACCTTGGAAGAAAACGCTTTTCAGAAAGCACATTATATTTACGACCGATACGGAAAAGACTGTTTTGCAGACGATACGGGCTTGGAAATAGATGCCTTAGACGGTCGTCCGGGCGTATATTCGGCACGCTATGCAGGAGAACAATGCTCTTTTGAGGATAATATGAACAAAGTCCTTGCCGAATTGGAAGGTGTCTCTAACCGAAAAGCCTGTTTTCGAACTGTTATCGCCTTGATTCTGAATGGAAAAGAATATGCGTTTGAAGGACGCGTAAACGGAACAATCCTCACCGAAAAACACGGAACGGAAGGTTTCGGCTACGACCCCATTTTCCAACCCGACGGCTACGAACTGTCCTTTGCACAAATGCCGTTGGAGGAGAAAAATAAAATCAGCCACAGAGGTAGGGCGATGGAAAAATTGATGGAGTTTTTGAAAATCAACAGTTTGTGAAGTTCATAAAGTTGAAAAGTATGAATAGACGAAAAATTGGAATAATAATAACAGTTATTTTGTTGTTTGCAAATGCTACCGAAACAAAAAGTCAAGGGTACAAAGATTACAAAAAGATACATAAAATGTATAAAAATCTTCATGTTGCAGACTCTTTGTATGATGCAAAAAACTATAAAAGTGCGATAAAGTTTTACAAAAAATCAAAAGATGCTTATTATTATAAAGATATGATGGTGTCTCAAATTGCGAGATGTTATTATGCGTTGGATGATACGGTAAAAGCACAGGAATATATTAAAAAAATACGCAAAGAAAAGGTTGAGCAAAATATCAATGAAAAATTGCGAGCCGAATTTCTAACAAGAAAGGTAAACGACCAAATGTATAGAAGTAGCAGCAATGACAGTCTTTGGATAATTCAAAAGGAACATGATAAAGATAATCAGCATTTTTTAGACAGTATTATAAATGAATATGGACGTTTTCCAAGTATTTCAATGATTGGTCAAGATGGATCTGCTGCCGCATTTTTATTTGCTCAACACGCAGATAATGATGTGGAATTTCAAGAAAAATGTCTAAAATTTATGAAAGAAGCACTTATAAAAAACGATGTTTTCCGTCATGATTTCGCCTATTTAATGGATAGAATTATGGTAAATAAGCATGGTAATCAATTATTTGGCTCTCAATGTACGGTGGTTGATGGTGTATTGCAATCGCGACCGTTATACGATGAAAAAATTATTAAAACTTTACGTAATTATTTTTGGATGAATCCCCTTGAAGAATATTTAGAATTTATGCAAGGAAGACAAAAAAAATTAGATGAAAATAAACGAACGGAACAACAAGATTTAGATTTGAAATTGAATGAAGAATAAATCAACGTTACAATTCGCAGGGCGATGCCCTACGCTGGTAATTATAAGGCTTTCAGCCTTTTGTTTGAGGAAGATAAAATATGAACCAATACCACCAGAGGCTGTAAGCCTCCAATTCAATAGCATAGGGCATCGCCCTATGAAACAAGAACAATAAAAATTATAAATAAAAAAACATGCCGCAATCATTATCAAAAGTTTATGTACACATCACGTTTAGCACGAAAAGATGCTATCCGTTTATTGACAGTGATATTGAACAAGAGTTATGGGCGTATATCGGTTGGATTTGTAAAACATTGGGATGCAATCCAATACGTGTTGGCGGATACAATGACCACATACATATTTGTTGTTTGTTGTCACGGAAAATAACGCAAATGAAACTGTTGGAAGAAGTTAAGAAAGAGTCGTCAAAATGGATAAAAACCAAAGGAGAACAATACAACAACTTTTATTGGCAAGACGGATATGGCATATTTTCCGTTAATCCGTCAGAAGTGGAAACGGTGGTAAAATATATTGATAATCAACACGTTCATCATAAAGAACGTGTATATCAGGAGGAATTAGTGGCATTTTTGAAAAAATATAAGGTAGAGTATGATGAAAAATATTTGTGGGAATAGGATTGCGTTTTCGTTTCATAGGGCGATGCTTTACGCTAATGATTATAAGAATTTCAGACTTTTTGTTTGAGAGAAAAAATGGTAAAAGATGAGAAATAAAATAAAAAATAAATCAATGCCCCCAGAGGCTGTAAGCCTCCAATTCAGTAACGTAGGGCATCGCCCTGCGGAATCAGAACATCTCCCTACCTTATCAATCATCGGCTCCGGAAACGTAGCATGGCATTTAACAAAACAGTTTTTCGCCTGCGGATATTCCATAAACGCCGTGTATAGCAGGCAGTTAGACAATGCTAAAAAATTGGCAGAACAAGTTGAGGCACAAGCCGTTGATAAAATTGAACTAATTCCCGCTTCCGATGTGTATCTGTTTGCTGTTAAGGACGATGCGTACGAAAAGATAATAGAAAATTTTCCTAAAACTACGGCAATTTGCGTCCATACTTCGGGGAGTTTGGAGATGAATATTTTGGAAAAATTGTCTGATAATCACGGTGTTTTGTATCCGTTTCAAACGCTGACAAAAGAGAAAAACATTGATTTTCTGAATGTTCCGATTTGCATAGAAGCGTCTAATCCGCAAACGCAAAACACACTGTTGGCAATGGCAAAACATATTTCCTCAAAAATTCATTTTCTAACCAGTGAACAGCGTGTGTATCTGCATCTTGCGGGCGTTTTTGCCTGCAATTTTACCAATGCGATGTATGCCGTTGCCCAGCAAATTTTGGAAGAAAAAAACATAGATTTCAACATCGCCCTGCCTTTAATCAACGAAACGGCGGAAAAAATAAAAACGCTTTATCCTCTTGATTCTCAAACAGGTCCCGCCGTGCGAAACGACAAAATTATTATGGAAAAACATCTAAATATGCTGCAGAATAACGATTGGAAAGCACTCTATCAACTTATTTCAAAAATTATTCACTAACAAAATTTTACCAAATGAAAAATTATAAAGAAAAATTAAAGCACATCTCGACCTTCGTTTTTGATTTTGACGGCGTACTCAGTACGGGAAAAATAATCGTCATGCCCGACGGCGACCAACTCCGCATGACAGACGTAAAAGACGGATACGCAATGCAATACGCTCTAAGACAAGGGTATAGAGTTTGCATTATTTCGGGAGGATATTCGGAAAGTATGCGGTTGCGTTATCAAGGATTTCCGCAAATGGATATTTTTTTAAATGTCCCCGACAAGACAAAAGTTTTTTCCGAGTATTTGGAAAAAAATAACATTCCCCCCGAACAAGTCGTCTATATGGGCGATGATATTCCCGATTATGAGGTGATGCAAATGGCAGGATTAAAAACCTGTCCTGCCGATGCCGCTGTTGAAATACAGCAAACCTCCCATTATATTTCCCACTGCAAAGGCGGCGAGGGTTGCGTCCGCGACATCATTGAGCAAACGCTCCGTTGCCAAGACAGATGGTTTAAGGAAGATGCTTGTGTGTGGTAAAGTTGAACTGTTTACTTGCTGTATGTCCGCATTTTTTCCTATGCGAAGACTATCTACTTTATCAAAAACGGAAACCTATCAAAATTTTTCAAAGCGATAGCGGTGCCGCGTGCAACGGCTCTCAGCGGGTCTTCGGCGATGTGGACGGGCAATTTTGTTTTTAAATGAATGCGTTTGTCCAATCCGCGTAGAAGGGCGCCGCCGCCTGCCAAGTAAATCCCCGAACTGTAAATATCGGCAGACAACTCCGGCGGAGTTTGTCCCAACGCACTTGAAATCGCCGCTTCAATTTGCGAAATGGAAGAGTCCAATGCGATGGCAATTTCTTTGTGCGTAATCGAAATCGCTTTGGGGATACCCGTTGCCATATCTTGTCCGCGTACTTCGTAACTTGGCGGCGGATTGTCAATATCTGCCAAAGCCGCTCCCACATGTATTTTTATCAATTCCGATGTTCGTTCACCGATAGACATGCGATGTTCGTACCGCATGTATTCTTCAATATCTGCATTGAACTCATCGCCAGCCGTTTTGATGGATTTATTGCTCACGATGCCTCCCAGTGCAATCACGGCAATTTCGCTGGTTCCCCCGCCGATATCAACTACCATATTCCCTGACGGTTCAAGCACATTCAATCCGATACCAATCGCTGCCGCCATCGGTTCGTGAATAAGTCGAACTTCCTTTGCCCCAGATTGTTCGGAAGAATCCCTAACGGCACGCTCCTCCACCTCCGTAATGCCCGAAGGAATGCAAACCACCATTTTCAAAGCAGGAGGGAACAACGATTTTTGCTTGGAGTTCATCATGCGTAAAAATTCCGTCAGCATCAATTCGGCAATGTGAAAATCGGCAATTACACCGTCTTTCAAAGGACGAATAACCTCGATGTTGCCGTGTGTTTTCCCCGTCATCATCAGTGCTTGTTCGCCCACCGCCATCACTTTCCCCGTTTTTCTGTCCACCGCAACCACCGACGGTTCGTCAATTACCACCTTGTCATTATGAATTATCAGCGTATTGGCTGTTCCCAAGTCAATCGCTATTTCTTTGGTCAAAAATGAAAAAAATCCCATTGTTTCTATTATTAAATAATTTCTATTACGTAAAATTCGTTTTTAATGTTACATCTAATGTTTAAAATGCCTTACTGCGGTAAATACCATCGCCATATTTGCTTGGTTGCAGGCATCTATCGAATCTTGGTCTCTTAGCGAGCCGCCGGGTTGAATAATGGCGGCAATTCCCTCTTTTGCAGCAATTTCCACGCAATCGCTAAAAGGGAAAAACGCATCGGAAGCCAAAACTGCACCCTGCAAATCCATGCCGAAATGTTTCGCCTTTGCAATAGCGTGATTCAAGGCATCTACTCTGGACGTTTGCCCCATGCCCGATGCCAGCAACTGCCTGTTTTTCACCAAGACAATGGCATTTGATTTGGTATGTTTTACCAATTTGTTGGCGTAGAACAAGTCATCCAATTGTTCGGCAGTTGGACGTAAATGGGTCGGATAGGTCAAATTTTCTTTGGTCTCTATGCTCATATCGCGTTCCTGTTCAATCACTCCGTTCAACAGACTACGGTATTGTTTTTCAGGCAATTGAAAGCCCTTTTGCCGTAAAATAATGCGATTTTTCTTTGATTTCAACAAATCCAACGCATCGTCATCGTATTGCGGTGCAATCAAAATTTCAAAAAACAGTTTATTGATTTCTTCTGCGGTGGGCAAATCGATTTCTCCATTGCAGACCAGCACGCCGCCAAACGCCGAAATGGGGTCGCCCGCCAGAGCATCTTTCCACGCTTCCAACAAGTTAGCACGCATTGCCGCCCCGCACGCATTGTTGTGTTTGATGACGGCAAAGGCATATTTGTTCAAATCGGCAATCAAGGAAACGGCGGCATCGATGTCCAGCAAATTGTTGTAGGAAATATCCTTTCCATTCAATTTCTCAAAACATTCCGCTATATTTCCGAAATAGGTCGCTGCCTGATGCGGATTTTCCCCATACCGCAAGGGAATCCTCCCGTTAAAATAATTGGAAATTGCTGTGTCATAATGCGATGACACCTTGAAACAATAAGACGCAAAACGTTTCCGCTCTTCCAACGATGTTTCGCCATTGCCCAAACGCAAAATTTCGATTATTTCGTCATAATAATTGCGAGAAGGAACGCAAATTACGTCATTGAAATTTTTTGCCGCCCCGCGAATCAGCGAAATCCCGCCAATGTCTATTTTTTCAATAATTTCCGCCTCTTCGTTGGTTTGTTTCAGTGTCTCCTCAAACGGGTATAAATCAACGATAATCAAGTCAATAGGCGGAATATGGTATTGTTCTGCCTGTGCCACATCCATCGGTTCTTCCCGCCGATACAAAATTCCGCCCATCACTGTGGGATGCAGCGTTTTCACCCGTCCTCCGAAAATGGAAGGGTAACTTGTAAGACTTTCAACCGTTGTAACCTCAAATCCTTTTTCTTTAAGGTAATCGTACGTTCCGCCTGTGGAAAAAATAGTTATATTTAATCGCCTTAGTTCTGAGGCAATTACGTCAATTTTCTCTTTATTAAAAACCGTAATCAGTGCATTTTGTATTTTTCTCATGGAAAATATGTAAATGATTTATTAAAAAAATGTTGCCGTAAACTCCTGTTTTTCAGCAAAAAGAAATTTATTCAACTTAGATGCAAAGATACAATTTTTTTCTAAAAAGAGAAAAGAATAAACGAATAAATTATATTTTTTCATTTTAAAATTATATCTTTGCAAATTATTTTTTTTGATAACGAGAAAGAGGAGATATGAGTGAAAATCTGGTAATTGTAGAGTCGCCGGCAAAGGCGAAAACGATTGAAAAATTCTTAGGAAAGGGTTTTGTGGTGAAATCGAGTATGGGACATGTCCGCGATTTGCCCGAAAAAAAGTTGGGGATAGATGTTCAAAACAACTTTGCCCCGCTGTATGAAGTGGTGAAAGGAAAAAATCAGACAATTTCAGATTTGAAAAAGGATGTCAGTCGCGCCCAGACGGTTTGGCTCGCAACCGATGAAGACCGCGAAGGAGAAGCCATTTCATGGCATTTGATGAAAGTGTTGGAGTTGCCCGAAGAGAAAATACGCCGCATTGCGTTTCACGAAATTACAAAAACGGCGATTTTGCATGCCATTGAGCATCCGCGAAAACTAAACGTCGATTTGGTAGATGCCCAACAGGCACGCCGCGTGTTAGACCGTTTGGTGGGTTTTGAACTGTCGCCCGTGCTGTGGAAGAAGGTGAAGCCTGCCCTTTCGGCGGGTCGCGTGCAATCGGTGGCGGTGCGTTTGATTGTGGAAAAAGAAAAGGAAATCAACGGGTTTCAATCTACTTCGGCGTACAAGGTGGTAGGCGATTTCTGGGTTGAAACGCCAAAGGGTGAAAAAATAAAGGTTCAGGGCGAACTGAACAAACGCTTTGACGATGCAAAATCGGCGGAAGCGTTTTTGCAAAAGTGTGTAAATGCGACCTTT
>Ga0082212_10012094_pt1 | contig 10890 bp, 9 predicted proteins | sample TergutNt197P3_FD_71548 | JGI IMG/M metagenome (GOLD analysis project Ga0082212, IMG submission 71548) | Neocapritermes taracua P3 segment gut microbial communities from Petit-Saut dam, French Guiana - Nt197 P3 | ecosystem: Host-associated > Arthropoda: Insects > Digestive system > Gut ...
GGTATTTATGAAAGAGCGCTCCCGATTGGGGAATTATTGCCCCTATGTTCCAACGCCCGGAAATAACATGGGGAAGGATACGCAGGTTTTTATTCAGCGCCTGTCCGCTCAATGACACTTGAGCGTCGTCGTCTACGCATAGGTTGATTCCCTCCGAGCTTCCTGTCCTGTCGCAAACCATTCCCGGTTTCAGCGTCCCTGTACCAATAAGCGCCATAATAAAATCCGCTGCCCCGGCAATAATCGGAACCCCCGGCGCGAGTAATTTTGACGCGGAGCTGTTTTTTAAATATTCAGATGGTTGAAGTTCCCCGATTATTGAGCCCATTTTTACAAAGGGCGGGAATAATTCCTGGTTTATACCAAGCCTGTCGCACTGCTTGCCATCCCAGTAATAGGGGACATAACCATTATGCGGGATTACTGTTGCAGGGCGCGCTCCGAGTTTCCATGAAAGCCATTCCTGGGGTGAAAAAAAATATTTTATCCCGGAGCTTTTATCCGGGTTTGAATCAAAAAAAGCTTTTACTTTATGCAAAAATAAAGAATTGGATTTTTTATCCGGGACTGAAGGATCATGCCAGTAAAGCGGCCTGAACGATTTGATCGTTGCCGGATCCCCGCCGCTTACCGGTACCAGCGTTGGCCCGCTTCCGGAAATACAGACAGATGATACCGGAACAAGGGTTGCGGATTGCGGAGAAAACGATGCGGCTAACTGTTCTGCAGCCTCTAAAAAAGCAGTTAGCCATGTATCGGCGCTCTCGTTGGTTTTATAATAAACCCGCGAAAAACCATGCAATGCGCCGCTACTGTCTATAAGCGCAGCTTTTAGCGAACTTGTCCCAAGGTCTGCGCAAAAATAAAGATTCATTTTCAGCAATATTCCAGTTCAGCAATGTTCCAGGGCGCCGCTAATTTTCCAGCAGCGTTATTTCTACGCGGCGGTTTTTTTCCATACCCTCGGCTGTATTGTTCGGCGCAAGCGGCCTTTCCGCCCCATAACCGCGGGTTATTACCTGCGAAGATGTCCTCACTTTTTTTGAAATTAGGTAATTTGCTACAGCATTGGCCCTGTCGCGCGATGTCTGGAGCCGCGCTGCCGCCGTTCCCGCAAGGGCGGTGTGCCCGCTTACAAGGATATCCCTGTCGGGGAACGCCTTGAGTATTTCGCCAATTTTATCGAGCTTTGCCTTTTCGCTTTCCTGCAGTATTGCGGAATTGGGGAGAAACTGAATATTTTCCAGGTTGATGGTTATCCCTTCATCGTCTATCCTGACCGATGCGTCTTTTATCCCCAACCTTGCTATTTCATCTTCGATTACATGGGCTATGTCTTCTTTTTTCATAATCTCCGATTCCAGGACTTCCGCCTCTGCCCTGCCGCGGTATTCGACGACCATCCCATTGGAAAGTTCTATGATCATCCTGAAGCTTTCGTCATAGGCAACGGCTTGCCCAATTTCGGTATCCCAGTAGATAAGCTGATCGGATGCGCCCATAATACGCCTGGGCCATATCCTGCCGCTGACAGGCGGCGGTTCAAAAAAGACCCTGTATGACACAGAAAAAACCGGGTAGCTTTCCCCTTTCCATTCCCTTCTGCCAAGAAATTTATAATGTGCTTCAAAAGGGATGCGGTAGGGCTCTTCGATGCCAAATGATTTCCGGAAATCGTGTATCTCATACCCCTGTGCTGACCAGGACTCGCCTTCTTTTACATCCTTGCCGGGAAACACCGGAACATTCCGCACCACCGGCATATAGTACTCCGGTCCAATGGTGATGTACCCCAGCCTGTCCCGGCCAAAAGTTGACGTGTACTCCTCGCCCCACTGGAATGTACTGTCCCCCTCGATTATTTGTTCCGATGTGGTAAATACAGCGCTATGGCGGGCGATTTCCCCTTCCCCATCGGTAATTTCTACCTGGACGCGGTTAAGTATCCTTGCCCGGTGGCTAAAAACCCGGTCTATGTAAACATCCTCGTTTACGACCGAAACAATACGGTATTTATTCCCCGTGGCATATTTATATTCAAAAGTCTCCGCAACCAGCGCCTGGGAAAGCCCTGCAGTAAGAATAACAGCCAAAATAACGGATTTTACGGTTTTTTTGTCCATATTGCACCTCAATTTATTATCGGACTTGCATTTAGTATACTATTTATTTTATAATAATTCTGCAATTGGAATTGTTACCTATATTTGCACGGGCCTTTAGCTCAGTTGGTTAGAGCTGCGGACTCATAATCCGTAGGTCCCTGGTTCAAGTCCAGGAAGGCCCATAATAATAAAAAAAATTATTGCAAGGTAATTTTTTTCTTAACCGGCCTTTCTGGACTTGAAACTCAAACTGCGCCGACCAGGGGGAGGGAAAGGGGCCATGGAAGGCCCCGACAGCAGTTTGAGGCGGCCCGGAAAATCGAAACAGGAGGTTGAGATTTGGAGGGCAAGTCTTGGAAGGCCCATGATAAGGATGAATTTTTTTTATAAAGCATTATTGGTTTCCCTGGGGTTTTTCGCCGGGTGCGGAAATACCAAGGATCCGGTCAATAACAACCAGCCCCAGTCAGGATCGTCAAATGCCGCCCTCTACAGGAAAATCACGCCCCAACAGGCAAAAAAAATGATGGAAGACGGCGATTCATATATCATCCTTGATGTCCGTACAGAGGCGGAATTTAACGAAATTCATATAGAAGGGGCAACCCTGATACCTCTGAACGAAATTTCATCCCGCGCCCAAACCGGGCTTCCGGACAAAAATATGCTCGTATTTATTTATTGCCGGAGCGGCGGCAGGAGCGCAAACGCCGCCCATGAACTGGTAAAAATGGGGTACACCAATGTTTATGATATTGGCGGGATCATAAGTTGGCCATACGAAACGGTAAAATAAAAAGGCGGTGTTATGAAAAAAGTAATTATTGTAGGGGGCGTTGCCGGCGGGGCGACTGCCGCGGCGCGCCTGCGGAGGCTTGACGAAAGCGCAGAGATTATCATGTTTGAGCGCGGCGAGCATATCTCGTTCGCCAACTGCGGCCTGCCTTATTACATAGGCGGCGAAATAAAAGAAGAGGCCAGCCTTAAACTGCAAACGCCGCAAAGCTTTAACGCCCGTTTCCGGGTAGACGTGCGCACGATGCATAATGTTACATCCATCGACAGGGGCAAAAAAACCGTTTCCGTGGAGGATTTAAAAACAGGGGGCAGCCGCGAAGAAAACTATGATTACCTGATCCTTTCCCCGGGTGCCGCGCCGATTGTCCCCCCTATAGAGGGCGCAACGGGCAGTAGAGTATTTACACTGCGTAATATACCAGACACCCTGAAAATAAAAAACTTTATCGAAAAAGAGCGCCCGAAAAGCGCCGTGGTTGTCGGCGGCGGGTACATAGGCGTCGAAATGGCGGAAAATTTATGGAACGCCGGACTCGATGTTACCATTGTGGAATTGCTCGACCAGGTAATCGCCCCAATTGACTATGACATGGCCTGCGGCGTTCACAACCACATAAAGCAAAAAGGCGTTAAGCTGATCCTTGGCGATGGCGTTAAGGCAATAACGGAAAATGCGGGCGGCCTAAAAATAACGCTTAACAACAGCGAACTGCAAACAGACATGCTGATCATGGCAGTGGGGGTGCGCTGCGAAAACGGCCTTGCAAAAAGCGCCGGCCTTACCCTGAACGAGCGCGGCGCTATTGTCGTAAACGAATATATGCAGAGTTCCGACCCCGCTATTTACGCGGTTGGGGACGCTGTGGAAGTAACGGACTTTGTTAGCGGGCAGAAAGCGATTATCCCCCTGGCGGGGCCGGCTAACAAACAGGGCCGCGTTGCCGCCGACAATATCTGCGGCATTGCCTCGACCTATACGGGGACGCAGGGCTCGGCTATCCTTAAAGTTTTCGACTTAACTGTCGCCGCCACCGGCATCAACGAAAAGACAGCCAAGCGGCTCGCCCTTGACTACGATAAATCCTTTACCAATTCGGCAAGCCATGCAAGCTATTACCCTGGCGCGGTAAATATGTCGGTTAAAACCATCTTCGACCGCAAAACAGGCAAAATCCTTGGCGCGCAGATTGTCGGTTACGATGGCGCGGATAAACGCTGCGACGTGTTTGCGACAGCCATACGTGCGGGGATGACAGCCCACGACCTGGCTAAACTGGAACTCTGCTATGCCCCGCCGTATTCATCTGCAAAAGACCCGGTTAACATGGCAGGGTTTGTAATCGAAAACATTCTTTCGGGTATGCTAAAAAATTTCCACTGGCACGATGTGGAAGCGCTGCCTCGCGACGGCAGTGTGCAGCTTGTTGACACCCGCACCGCGATGGAATACGAGAACGGCCATATCGACGGGTTTATAAACATCCCGCTGGACGAGCTCCGCGGCAGGATTGCGGAACTGGACAAAACCAAAAAAAACTACATTACCTGCCAGATTGGGCTGCGCGGTTATGCGGCGGCGCGGATACTTATGCAAAACGGGTTTGACGTGTATAACCTAAGCGGCGGCTTCGCCCTGTACCATTCAATCTACGGGAAGCAGGGCCAGGTACATACAAAACCTACCGGCATTAACCCGGAAACACAGCTTGCAGAACCCATGGGGGGAACTATGAAGACCATTAAACTCGACGCCTGCGGACTCCAATGCCCGGGGCCGATTGTAAAACTTTCCGAAGCGATCAAAGCGGCAGAGGCCGGTGAAATAATCGAGATAAGCACAACAGACCCGGCTTTCGCGAGCGATATCGAAGGGTATTGCGGCAGGACAGGCCATACATTCCTCGACATAAGCAGCAACAAGGGGATAAACACAGCCCGCATTAAGGTAGGGGAAGAACAGGCACTGCATAAAGCCTCTGCGGGGAACGGCAAGAACATCATTGTGTTTTCCGGCGACCTCGACAAGGCCATCGCCTCTTTTATCATTGCCAACGCATCCGCCGCGATGGGCAGAAAGGTCAGCATGTTTTTTACCTTCTGGGGCCTTAATATACTGCGCAAACCGCATAAGGTAAAGGTAAAAAAAGATTTCCTTTCCAATATGTTCTGTATGATGATGCCAAGGGGCTCAAAAAAACTCGGGCTTTCAAAAATGAATATGGGCGGGATGGGCCCCAAAATGATCCGGATGATCATGAAAAAGAAAAATGTTGACAGCATCGAGGATTTTATCGAACTGGCAAAAAAAAGCGGCGTAGAGCTTGTTGCCTGCTCCATGAGCATGGATGTAATGGGCATTAAGCCGGAAGAATTGATCGACGGCGTAAAAATTGGCGGCGCGGCGGCGATGCTTGCCCATGCCGAAGAATCGGATATGTCGCTGTTTATTTAATGGCAGTTTTATAAGGGGACAGCATGGAAGCGGAAAAAACAAAACCCTCCCGGTTAACAAAGCCTTTGCTGGCATTTGCCGTTTGCGTAACCATTACCCTGGCCTGTGCCGGCCTTGCTTCGTACATACAGGGCGGCTTTGGCAGTATCGAAGTAACGACGGGTTTTTTTGAGCCGGAAAAAAGCGATGCCGCAAACGGCGCGCCTGTCCGGATAAGCTACAAGCTTTACAAACCAAAAACAGCCGCCGAGGCAAACCCGGTACCGGCGGTGCTCTCAATGCATGGCTACCAAAACGACCGGGAAACAAACGCCGCCTTTTGCATAGAGCTTGCGCGCCGCGGTATTGCTGTCCTGTCTGTGGACCTTTACGGCCACGGCGACACGAGCCCCGGCATGAGGGGGCGCGGCTGGGGCAAATACAAGATAACCAATCTGGAAAAGCCGCTCAACGGCCCCGACCGCTACAAACTTTTGCTTACGTTCAGCATACTGGATTTTTTTAAGCCGGAAATTTCCTCCGGCATGGCGGATTCTTCCATGGGCGGCAAAAGCGCCTGGCGCTACCTTTCTTCCCTGCCCTTTGTTGACCGCAATCGCATGGCTGTAACCGGGCATTCCATGGGCACCTGGGCTTCGTGGTCTGTGGCGGCGGCTTTCCCCGGGCATAGGGCCGTTGTGCTCCAGTGCGGCGAGGTTTTCCCGCACGATTACTACGATTCTGCTGCCATTAATTTTAACAATGTGCTGCTCCTCCAGGCGGTGTACGACGAGTTTGATAATTTCCGCGATTACGGGCGCGATGTCCACGGCCTGGAAAAGACGCCGCTGCGTTACAGCGATTTTATGGGTCAGGACTCTCCCGTAGAATGGAACACAACCTACGGTTCGTTTAGCGACGGGACCGCCCGGCGCATGGAACTGCTTAATACAAACCATCGCCTGGTAACTTTTAACAGGAAAGCCATGGCAACGGCAATGGATTGGTTTTCCGGCGCGCTGGAAGTAAAAAGCAACCTCCCTGCAACAGATCATGTGTTTATGGCTAAAGAGGCACTTGGCCTTATAGCGATGCTTGCCGCCCTTGCGTCGATGCTCCCCCTGTTCCTGCTCTTAACACGGCTTCCATTTTTCGCGCCGTTGGCCCAGCCGCTGGAAACTGCGCCAAAAATGCTTCCCCCCAAAAAACGCCGCAGCGCCATAATTACGGCAATCTTAATCAGCGGCTTAACCTTCCCCTTCCTTACCCAGCTTGGGCACGGCCTTATCCCCTTCCCCAAAAATATTTTCCGTATGACCATTGGGAACGGTTTTATCACCTGGCTTAGTTTCCTTATGATCGTCTCGCTTGTTATGCTGATAAGTTGGTACAAAAAAAGCGGCAAGCAAGAGGGCTGGGCTTTATACGATTTAGGGTTAGCCGGAAACCAGCAAACAAAAACTAGCTCTACCAATATCCGAGGATTAATCATAAGGGCTATTCTTGCGTCCTTTGCCCTTGCAACCATGATGTGCATCCTGGTTAGTGTAAGTACATACATTTTTGGCATTGATTTCCGATTTATATGGCCTTTCTTCAGGCCCTTTACCATAACAAGCAAAGCCGGCCTGCTGCGCCTTAGCCAATTCTTTGTGTACCTCCCGTTTTATATGGCGTTCTTTACCGTGAATGCCGGCGTTAAACTCTACGGCCAGCTGCGCATCGGCGAGTCAGAAATTAATGGGAAAAAATCCGCCGCCCTTACCCAGCTAAGCTGGTGGGGCTATAGCGTACTGGTAATGCTGGGCGGCGTTGCTCTTATCGCCTTAATTGAATACATCCCGTTCTTTTTGGGCTTTGGCCCCGGCGCGGATTTACTGTTCAGCCCCCTCTTTGGCGGCCCTTTTATGTCGGTAATGATACTCCTCGTCCCGCAATTTGCCGTTTTCTTTTTCCTTTCGACATGGCTTTACAGGAAAAGCGGTTCAATTTATACCGGCTCGTTTGTGCTTGCCATACTGGCAACCTGGGTTTTAAGCGGCGGATCGGCAATGTTTTAAATGTTTATTGTTTAAATTATTGCTTGTAATATGAAATATTTTGTGCTACTATTTTATGTAAATTATAGGAGATGAGTATGGCTCTACTTAAAAACTTAATTGGTGGCATTCTTGATGTATCAAAATCTCTGGGGGAGACGAAATATCCCGAAAGACAACAACGTAATATAGACAGCTATAAAGAAAAATATAAGGATTATTATGAATGGTCATTAAAGGAAATCCTTGAATCTTCCACAGATGCTGATGAAAAAATTGCTATTAGGCAATTATTGGACAATAAATAGAAACAGAACATTTCTGAAAATGTCCGTTTTTTTAAGTTAATCCGCTAAAAGTGCGTATAAATTATAATTTTTACAGCCATAATATACCCAGGACAATTTCTGTCTGAGCCAATATATATGATACCATTATCATTGCGGCGGGGAACACTTTTATTTTTCGAAATGCATAATACGCAAGCAATGTATCGGAAATTAAAAAAAGCATGGAGCCAAAAAAGATTAATGCGCCGGGAATGCCTGGTTTAAAGAAAAATACTTCAAAACCAAAAAGTGCCATTAACATAATAATTGCCATGTACACGATGATTATTTTTTTCATTTCCTTAAAAGGCTTAATCAGCCCGTATACAAATATCCCGCCGATAATTAAAACCGGGGAAAAAAGCAAAAGTGTCTGTATATCGGCAAGCCCCATGTCATAGGGTGTAAAACCAAGCAGCACCAAAAAACAAACAATATAGCAAAGGTGCCCTATTAAAAACGATGTTATTCCAAGTTTAAAAAAAGCCCTTTTGTTCTTTTTAATTAAGAGGGCGTCCCCAATCCATCCGAATATTAATGCAAAAATAACAAAAAGGTCGCCTTTCTCCGTACCTACACCTGCTTCAGTAAAAATAGCGCCCCTTCCCGCAATAAATACCGCAAGCAGGGATGGGATAAGCAAAACCTTGCTAATACGCCTTAACCATTCAATATTAAAAACTATGGCAATAATATGTGCGGCGCTGAAAAGTACAAGGATAATAAAAAAAGTTTTCATGTTAATTAAAAAATTTTATAATTGCTTTTGCAACAAATTCATTGATATTTGTATGACGAGGAATTTGAGTAGATGTGTTTGTTCGTTTGTTTTCATAAATATCATGGCTAGCCCCATGCCGAACAAAGACTGCGCCACGCCTGGTAATTTCCTTAAGTAGTTTTTGGCGTTTCATGCAGGTACTTTAAGCCGCAAAATACCATTTTTCCTTTTTTGCGAAAGCCGCTTTTCTTCTTCTTGCCGGATTTTGTAAACATCTGCAAGCATTTCTTCCAGTTCAGCCAAATCATGTCCTTGAGTAGGATGATCCGGGTAGGAATTTATGTATCCCACAAACCATCCATCATCCGCTTCCCAATAGGTATATGGAACTTCCATAACACACTCCTGTATTTTTAGAATATCATTTTTTCTTTGGCTTGTAAAGTAAATTCAACAACTTGACAAAAAGAATATTCTCCTTTAATCTACTCTTAACAACATAATGGGGTGCTGGATGTGTTCGCCGCGAACAGTTCCGGCTGAGAATAAGCCGCCATGGCTTTAAACCCTTGAACCTGATCCGGATAATGCCGGCGGAGGGATTTGCGCTCAATGAGCTGTGAAAAACCTTCCGTACAGGAAGGTTTTTTGTTTTTATGGGGAATGATTTATGAAAAATAAAAAAACTCACTTTTTTACGATTATACTAACCGCATTCTTAATTCTTCTTTGGCAGCTTTTAAGCGGCTCCGGCATTGTGCCGCCGTATATGCTGCCAAGCCCCGTCCAGATTGTCCTGGCAGCGGCAAAGGATATGCCCCTCCTTATCGTACATCTTTTGCAGACGCTCAAAGAGGCGGCGCTGGGGCTTGGACTTGCGCTATGCGTTTCATTTATTCTGGCAATCCTGATGGATTTAAACCGCTTTATAAAAAATACAGTTTCCCCGCTTCTTACCCTGACGCAGACTATGCCTGTTATCGCCCTGGCCCCCCTCCTTGTTTTATGGATGGGGTATGGCTCTGCGCCCAAAATCGCACTGGTTTTCCTAACCTGTTTTTTCCCGCTAACCGTAGGGCTTCTGGGCGCTTTCGCAGAGGCCGGTGAGGATGAAATAAAGCTCCTTAAAAGCATGGGGGCAAAAACGCATGAAATCTACTGTTATATAAAACTGCCGCAAAGCCTCCCTTCCTTTTTTTCCGCCCTGCGGATTTCGGCATCGTATTCAATTATCGGGGCTGTAATCGCCGAATGGCTTGGAGGGGATTCAGGGCTTGGAGTTTATATGATCCGGGTACGAAAGTCGTATTCGTTTGACAGAATGTTCGCCGCCATTATTATTGTGTCGCTACTCAGCCTTGTATTGATAAAAGTGGTGGGAATAATTGAGCGGGCTTCGATGCCGTGGCGAAATGTTCAATAGTTACTCTCGCAAAGACGCGAAGACGCAAAGCAATAAAAAAATACCTTTGCGAACTTTGCTGGCTCTGCGCCTTGGCGAGAGAAAATTTGCTTAATTGCTTGAGGAGCTAAATTGAAAAAAATAGTTGTAATTTTTGCGATAGTTGTTTTTCTCCTTGCCGGGTGCGGCAGCGGGAAACCAGGCCCGGCTAACCATGTACGTATTGTCCTTGATTGGACACCAAACACGAACCATACGGGGATTTACGCCGCCCTGGAAAAAGGTTATTTCAACGATGAAGGCCTTAGCGTCGATATACTTCTGCCGCCGGAAGACGGCGCGCTCCTCCTCCTTGCACTGGGGCAGGCGGAATTTGCCGTAGATTTCCAGGAATGCCTTGGCCCGGCAATCGCGAACAGTTCCCTGCCGGTAACAGCAGTGGCGGCCATCATAAACCACAACACATCCGGGCTTATGTCGTTAAAGCCGTCGGGGATAAAACGACCGCGTGACCTTACAGGAAAATATTTTGCCGCCTGGGAAACCCCCGTGATAACGGCAATTATCCGGCATATTGTGGAACGCGACGGCGGGGATTTTAACAATGTTACAATTATCCCCAACATGGCCACCGACGCTTTTTCCGCATTGGAGACCGATGTTGATTCCATCTGGATATACTATGCCTGGGACGGCATTGCTGCGGAGCTAAGAGGGACGGCGATTGATTATATCGACCTTGGCTCGGTAGACCCTGTGCTGGATTTTTATACCCCGGTTCTGGTGATTAATAATCAATGGGCAGCTTCCAACACGGAGGCGGCAAAAAAGTTTATACGGGCGCTTAGCCGGGGTTATACTTACGCAATGGAAAACCCGGAAGATGCGGCGTTGATTCTTTTAAAATACGCCCCAGAGCTGGACGCCGCACTGGTAAAGCGAAGCCAGGCATGGCTTGCCCCGCGCTACCAGGGTGACGCAAAACGCTGGGGCGAAATTGATCCCGCGCGCTGGGGCGGGTTTTACTGCTGGATGTACGAAAACGGCTTATTGGAAAAAAATATT
>Ga0082212_10012095_pt1 | contig 10890 bp, 7 predicted proteins | sample TergutNt197P3_FD_71548 | JGI IMG/M metagenome (GOLD analysis project Ga0082212, IMG submission 71548) | Neocapritermes taracua P3 segment gut microbial communities from Petit-Saut dam, French Guiana - Nt197 P3 | ecosystem: Host-associated > Arthropoda: Insects > Digestive system > Gut ...
CAGGTGGCGGTACTCAAAGAACTTGCCCGGAACCGGATAAATCCTTTTGCAAAAAACGATGGTTGAGGTATAATAAACACAATGGGTACGGGTGGCATAAACCTTATCATTCATGTCTTGCGATCAATTCTTTCAGCATAGCGATTTCATCCGGCTTCAATTTACGTTTTTCGGTCAAGTGAGCGATGAGCGGAACGAGACTGCCGCCGCTGATTTTCGCTGCCGTCTCGAAGAACGAATTCGACGCAACTTCCGTTCGCACAACGGCTTCGTACTGGGCTGGATAATCAGTACTGCGGAACAGTACGCCTTTATCGACCATCCGGTTGAGGCGTGTTTGGATCGTCGTGTATCCAATCGGTCGGGAGTAATTTTTGTGAACGACGGTCAACGAAGACGGTCCGAGTTTCCAGAGGAGATCAAGCAGTTCCATTTCCCCTTCGCTCAAAGGAACGAGAGGTTTCTTTTTGGTATTTTTCGCTTTCGGCATAGTTACTAATCCTTTCGTAACTTATTGTACTACATGATTAGTAGGTTGTCAAGAGGGATTTTTACACAAACGCCTTCCACTTCGCCAGTAGTTGCAACGCCTCCATCGGCTTCAACTCATCCACGTTCACTTCCCGTAAATCGGCAACGACCGGATGATCCGATGAACCGAAAAGCGAAAATTGCATTGCACCCACGGAAAACTTGCGTCCGCTTACCGGGGGGCTTGCGCCCCCCGCTCTTGTTGCGCCCCCCGCTCTTGTTACGCCCCCCGCTCTTGTTACGCCCCCTGCGCTTGTATGGTTTTTTTCCAATTCGTCTAAAATTTCCTGTGAACGTTGCACCACTGCCGAAGGAACGCCTGCCAACTTGGCAACGTGAATGCCGTAACTCTTGTCCGCCGCTCCCGGCACAATCTTGTGCAAAAATACCACATCGCCGCGTTCCTCTTTCACTGCCACGTTCAGATTTTGGATCCCCTCCATCATTTCCGACAAGTCGGTCAACTCGTGATAATGCGTCGCAAACAACGTTCGGCAAGCAATCCGGTCATGAATGTATTCGACAATCGCCCAAGCCAACGATAAACCGTCATACGTACTTGTTCCTCTGCCGATTTCGTCGAGAATGACCAAACTGTGCGGCGTTGCCTGATTGAGAATCCGGGCGGTTTCCGTCATTTCGACCATGAACGTACTCTGTCCCCGCGCAATTTCATCGCTGGCTCCGACCCTTGCAAAAATCCGGTCGCAGATTCCAATCGTCGCTTCTCGTGCCGGGATGAAACTGCCAATCTGCGCCATAATGCACAGAAGCGCAGTTTGTCGAATGAACGTACTCTTTCCTGCCATATTTGGACCGGTAATCAGCCGAAGATGCCCCTGTTCGTCATTCAGAACGGTATCGTTTGGTACAAACGTTCCCGCCGGTTCGAGCGCGTCGAGCACCGGATGGCGGCCATCAATGATGTTCAACATCGGCTCCTTTACCATCGTTGGTCGGCAATACCCCCGTTCCCGCGATAACATCGCAAACATGGCGATGACATCGCAACTGGCAATCGCCTTCGAGATTTTCTGCAAAATCGGTCGGTACTCACACGTCTTTTCCCGCAGTTTCTCAAAGATTTCAATTTCCAGAGCGATTGCTCGTTCGGATGCCGTCAACACTTTTTCTTCGTATTCTTTGAGTTCCGGCGTGATGTACCGCTCCGCATTTTTCAGCGTTTGCTTTCGGGTATAATTTGGGGGGATCCTCGCTTGATGCGTGTTGGTGATTTCAATGTAATAACCGAAGACGGCATTGTATCCAACTTTGAGCGTGGGAATTCCCGACCGGGCAATTTCCTTTGCCTGATATTGGGCAATCCAATCTTTTCCGCTGGTTTGTAATGACCGCAGTTGATCGAGTTCGGCATGAAAACCGGTACGGATAAATCCCCCTTCGCGAATGAGCGGCGGCGGATTGTCTTCCAATGCCGACGCAAGAAGTTCCGTCAATTCCTCGCACGGATCAATGTCGTTACGGAATTGTTGCAGTCGGGGACTTTTAATGTCAGCGAGTAATTCCCGAAAAAAGGGTAAAATGCGAAGCGTTCGGGCAATGGCGGCAAGATCACGCGGTGTACACCGGTTTTGCAGCACGCGGGTCAAAATGCGGGAAAGATCATGAACTCTCCGAAGATGTTCCCGCATGGCGGCAACGAGGGTGTCGTTTTTGTGACATTCCTCGATGGCTTCTTGCCGAGCCAGAATCAGTTCAATGTCCGTTACCGGACAGGTAATCGCTTCTCCGAGCAATCGAGAGCCCATCGGCGTAATACAGTGATCCAAGACACCGAGCAACGAGCCGTGCCGATGCCCGCCGCGAATCGTCGAGGTGATTTCGAGACTCCTTCGGCTTGCTTCGTCAATTTCCAGTTGTGAACCGGCACGATACGGTGTGAGAGCGTTAATTTGCGTTGCCGCCTGCTTTTGCGTTTCGTTGATGTAGTCGAGAATCGCTCCCGCCGCACAGATTGCCGGTACATCGGCAGGTTTGTCGGTAAAGCCGAAACCTTCCAATGTGTTGGTGCCGAAATGTTTGAGTAATGTATCAAGGGCGGTGCGTAGCCCGAACGTCCAGTCAGGTCGCTTGGTCAACAAAGTTGTGTTTTGCGGCGGCAGTTCAAACGTTTCCTTGTCGCTGTACAAGATTTCGGACGGGGCAATGCGTGCGAGATGTTCCGCCAGTTGATTTTGAGGAACAACGGCGGCAAAGAAGTCCCCGGTCGAAAGTTCGACCCAGGCGAGTCCGACTTCGAGTTGCGGCGTGCGGTGAACCTGACACACGGCGGCAAGATAGTTAAACGTCTTGGGGTCGAGCATCGTTTCTTCGGTAACGGTTCCGGCGGAAACGATCCGGGTAATGGCACGCTTGACGAGTCCCTTTGCCTTTTTGGGGTCTTCGATTTGGTCGCAGACGGCAACGCGGTAGCCGGCGGCGATGATTTTCGCAATGTACGTGTCGAGTTGATGATGCGGAAACCCTGCCATCGGCATGCCGTCGGGACCTTTATCTCGGCTGGTGAGAGCGAGTCCGAGGATTTTAGCGGCGATTTTTGCGTCGTCGAGGAACGTTTCGTAAAAGTCCCCCATTCGGAAGAGGAGTAGGGCTTCGGGACAGACTTTTTTGGCTTCGTGAAACTGCCGCATCATCGGCGTTTCAGGCTTGGATTGGGGCAAGGGCATGACGCAATACTTTTAACAAAATTTGGACGAATGTCAACGTGTACGGATTAGCGGTGCAAAAAGGAGAAGAAAGGAGTACGGCATGTATCATTCTTGACTCGTTTTCGGAACTCATCGCAATCCCCACACGAAATCCAAAAAATCTTTGTCGAACTTCTGCCAATCGCTGCCGAAACAATCCTCAAAATCTTTGATTCGGACATCGCCGGTGTCCCTCGACATGATCGTCTTCGCTTGCAGTAATTTCAAATACGCCGCCAATTCCCGCTTGCGCTTGGAAACAAGATAATAGGTCAGTCCCCAGGCAAGAGCGTAATTGTCCAGAGCGGTCTCCGAATGGCGAAATAAAGTGTCGTCCTGAATCATTTTTTGGATTGGTGACTCCTGATGTGGTTGCCGCAAGTATCGCTGAAGTTGCATCATTCGCGGACGATTAACATATGGACCGAGCGACCAACCGGACGAGTGTCGCGAGTCAGGAACTTCGTGCAAGAGTGCCAACCCTTCGTGAACCCAAGTGGGATTGGGAGCGTTCCGGGGGTGCATACCGGTATTAAAACCGACTTGGTGTGCCGCCTCGTGAATCACCGTCATAATGTTGTTGTACGCACCGGGTTGGGCAAGGAGCCGCCGAATATCAAATACCGTGGTCTGTCTTTGGTTCCCCTCCCGAAAGGCTTGCTGACCAGTCATGTCGTACATGACAATACGGTTCGTCAATTTATGATAATAGGCACGCTGTTCAGGGAAAAGGTTTTCACCTTCCTGTTTGGCATAATTTCGATACCGTTCTTCATTGGACAAGACGATGGCAACCAAGGGAAATTCCGGTTTGGTCAATTCGACACCGAGCAGTTTCCAGTGTCTAACGTACATATCGTGCAGTCTTTCCAAAAGCGTGCCGTACCACATGGCAAAGGCTTTGGAAGTGGTGTAAACGATGATAAAGGGACCATACGAGTCCAGATAATAGTATTCTCCCGGCGGAAATTCTTCTTTGAGTCGTTCGATCATTTCCTTTTTGGTGTAAGGCACAAAAGGGAGTTCGTCGCTTCTTCTGTTAATGAGATGTTCTCGTGTGATCACATAGCGTCTGCCGTCTCGTGCTTCAAAGGCGAAGCCGCCCGATGCCCGAAAGAGGATACGTCCTTCTTCGTTTCGCTCTTTTCCGTTGTGTGTGAACCGGACGTATTCCAGTGCCGGAGCGGTTTCGGCAAAAAAGGCAAAAATCAGAAGGAGCGGAAAAATGCGGAATTTCATTTTGTCCGAATCAGGAAAAATCAGTATAGTGCCCCATGATTGTACAGGAAATTGACAGAGACACAATCGCACGAGGTGTGCAAGATTTTGCCAAAACTCCGTCATTCCCGCGAAGACGGGAAAATTGAACTTGTCGACGGACCGCGATCTCAAACATCTCGTGGAGTCGGGACGTTGACAATCGTCACGTGACGATTACACTATAAGGATTGAAAATTACATACTTGCAACGACAATATGAGTGAAAATTATGACATCGGACTGATGGGACTCGCCGTCATGGGACAAAACCTCGTGCTAAATATGGTCGATCACGGTTACAGCGTTGCCGTGTTCAACCGTACCACCTCGAAGGTTGACGAATTTCTTAACCAAGCCGAGTGCCAATCCAAAGGGGATAAACTCACCGGTGCCCATTCGCTCAAAGAACTTGTCAGCAAACTCAAACGTCCGCGCAAGGTCATGCTCATGATTCAATCGAAGGATGCCGTACCCGCCCCGGAAATTGCGCTCTATCCGAAAGTCGCCGCCATTGATGCCGTCATCGAAGAACTGTTGCCGTTGCTCGAACCGGGCGATGTGATTATTGACGGCGGGAACACCCATTTTCGGGATACCGAACGCCGCACGAAATTCATCGAAGACAAAGGTTTGCTCTTCATCGGCACCGGCGTTTCCGGCGGTGAGGAAGGCGCACGCAAAGGTCCCAGCATAATGCCCGGCGGAACCGAAAAGGCGTGGGAACTCGTCAAGCCGATCTTTCAGGCGATCTCCGCAAAGGTCGGCAAAAACAAGGATATTCCCTGCTGCGAGTGGGTCGGTGTGCGAGGGGCGGGACATTACGTCAAGATGATTCACAACGGCATCGAATACGGTGATATGCAGTTGATTTGCGAAGCCTACTGGATGCTCAAAAATGCGCTCGGTTATGATAATGAACAGATTTACAAAACCTTTGCCGAATGGAACAAAGGGGAACTCGACAGTTATCTGATCGACATCACGAAGGATATTTTCACCGTGAAGGACAAGGAGACCGGCAAGTATCTGGTGGACTTGATTCTCGATACGGCAGGCGCAAAAGGCACGGGCAAGTGGATGAGTCAATTGGCTCTTGATCTCGGTACGCCGAGCAGTCTTGTTACCGAAGCGGTCTATGCCCGATGCATCTCGGCAGTGAAGGACGCTCGTGTCCGTGCCTCCAAAGAATTGAAGGGAGCCGGCTGGATTACTCCCAATCTGTCCGGTGATTTCGTGGAACAGATTCGGCAAGCACTGTACGCTTCGAAAATTTGTTCCTATGCACAGGGATACGTCCAAATGCAAGCCGCCGCAAAGGAATACGATTGGAAATTGAATTTCGGCGAAATTGCGATGCTATGGCGTGGCGGGTGCATCATTCGAGCGGTCTTTTTGGAGCGCATCAAAGAGGCGTTCGATGCCGATGCGAATTTGGAAAATCTGTTGCTCAATCCGTACTTCAAGAACATTGTGGAGTCGGCGCAGGGAGCGTGGCGGAATGTCGTGAAGACGGCAATCGACTTCGGTATTCCGGTACCGGCGTTTTCGACGGCGTTGTCGTATTACGATTCATACCGTTCGGCAGTGTTACCGGCAAACTTGTTGCAAGCGCAGCGGGATTACTTCGGAGCACACACGTATCATCGCACGGACAAGCCGGGTGAGGGACCGTTCCATACCGATTGGATTAACGAGCGGCAAACTTAAAAAGTCAGGAGAAAGAAGAACATTGACCGACCGGACACTTGAAAATATCAACCATTTCGGTTATTCTGGGGCGATACTTTGTGGTCAGTGGTTTCCGAAATGCAGCAAGTTCCGACAACATCTACCGAACGCCAGCGAATTCGGTCGCTCGTCGATGAACTGCCGCTCGAAGGATTGCCCATCCGACACCAACTCGAACAACTCGCTCGCTCAATCGTCGATCACGAAGAATATCTCGCTTGGACAATGGTACTCATCGGAAGCAAACTCTGGATGAGACACGTCGTTGCCGTTCCCATCTCGCAACGGTTGTTGCTTTTGCCCCACTGTTTACGAAGTACCGAACAATGTCCCGCCCCCTACGATGCCGATGGACTTCATTGCCAAAATTGCGGAGCGTGCGAACTCGGTCGGTTGAAATCCGTTGCCGAAACACTCGGCTACCGTGTTCTCATTGCCGAAGGTTCCCCTATTGTCATGCAATGGATTCTCTCCGGCAAAACCAGCGCAATTCTCGGTGTCGGCTGTCTTCGGTCATTGGAAAAAGCCTTTGAAAAACTGCAACTTGCCGGGATTCCCGCCCTTGCCGTTCCGCTCCATGCGGCAACGTGCAAGGATTCAACTACCGACGTTGATTGGGTGCTTGAAATGATTCAAACGCCCTTTGAACCTGCCGATCCGACGGATGTTCCGCCGTCTTACGTGCATCTTTTGCGGGGAGCGGCAAGGCTTTTCGATACGGCAACCAATGCGTTGCCAGATGAACCGGCAAGGCAAACCGAATCGCTTGCACTCGATTTCCTGTGCCGCGGCGGAAAGTTTTACCGACCATTCATTACATTGGCAACCTACGATGCCTTGACCGGTTCCACCTGTACCGCCGCCGATGGAGAACAACGAGTTGACCAGTTGCCGGCATGGATCAGAAGTGCAGCGAAAACCGTCGAAATCTTTCATAAAGCATCGCTTGTCCACGACGACATCGAAGACGATGATCTTTACCGATACGGCAAGCCGACGCTACACCAGTCGCACGGATTGCCATCGGCAATCAACGTCGGCGATTATCTGCTCGGTTACGGCTATCATCTGATTGCGGAACTGCGGAAGGAGATACCGGGGGAGATCGTTGCGGAAATGCTGGGAGTGTTGAGTTCCGCCCACTGCCGGTTGAGCATCGGACAAGGGACGGAATTGGCGTGGAAGGCGAAGGGAGTGATTCCGGCGGCGGAAGATATTTTGCGGTTTTACGTCGGCAAAACTTCGCCAGCATTTGAGGCGGCACTCAACATCGGCGTACTGTCGGCAGTTGCCGCCGGAGGAGTCGAGTACGATTTTTACCGTAATGTTCAGGAAAAACTCGCTCGATTTTCTCGTCATCTTGGGGCAGCATTCCAAATTAAAAACGATTTGGATGATTGGTTTCCCGACTCGACGAACAAGAAAATTGCCGGTACGGACATTTCAGATTGCCGACCGACGTTGCTCCACGCTTGGGCAACACCCCCCCCAACGAACGAGGAGCATACGCCCCCCGGTTCTCCCGATACGGTATCGGAATGGTTTGAGCGTTTTCAGCGGTTGGGACTTTTCGATCAGGCGTGTCGATTGGCGGCAAAGTATTCGGAGAAAGCGAGAGAAGCCGTTCATGGAGTCGAGCATCCGCCGCTTCGAGCATTGCTGTTGCATTTTGTGGAGGCACTGGGAATGGGTTAGCATGTTCGTTCCACTGTTTTAGCCCCGCCGCGATACCTCTTTTTTGCTCGATGAAACTTAACCCATTTCTCACACGCATTGGAGTGTGGTGCTTGCCACAAAGGGGGAGTGATACGCTTGCGAAAGTAGCACTGCGGGAACTCTGCACAGCGTATCGGGAACCGATCCTGCGGTATATCGAACGTGCTGTGCGAACCGACTCAACGCAATGTTACGGCGGACGCAATGCCGAAGACCTCACACACGATTTTCTTGCCTGATTAGTGCATTGTAATTTCTACCCTACTGCACGATTCGCCCCGCAAATAGCAGCGTAAACTTGCTCGAATTCGCCGTGATTTGCAAAAGAAATAACAAGTTTTCCTTTTCCCTTGTCGTTTGTTTGCGTCAGTTTGACCTTTATGCCGCCGAGATACTGTCGAAATTCATTTTCGAGTTGCTGAACCTGTTCGCTTTTTATGGAAACCGCTCTCGTTTCGCCATCCTGATCAACGATATTCCACTTTTGTTCCGCATTTTTCGGATTTTCGGCTTCGCCCGTTTGGAGCAAATCCTGTACGAATCGCTCCGTTTCTCGAACGTTCCATCCTTCGGCTTGAATTTTTGTCGCCACTTCGATCTGTTCCCATTCCGGCAATTTCAATAAAGCGCGGGCATGTCCCGGAGACAGTTGTTCCTGACACACGGCATCCTGTAACTGTTTCGGCAGAGCAAGCAAACGGAGTAAATTCGTTACCGTCGAACGGTCAACCTCCAACCGCTTTGCCAACTCTTCGTGTGTACCGCCATAAGTTTCGAGATAATTCGTAAAGGAAGATGCCTTTTCGATGGCGTTCAAGTCTTTTCGTTGGATATTCTCCGTGAGGGCAAGTTCCGTCATCTGCCGGTCATCGGCATCGAGAATACGTGCCGGTATCTCATTCCAACCCAAACGCAAAGAGGCACGAAAACGGCGTTCTCCGGCAATAATTTGATACCGTTCGCCAACTTGCCGAACGGCGATGGGCTGCATCAGACCGTGCGTTTGCAAACTTTTTGCCAATTCTTCCAGCTCGGATTCGTCGAAAATCTTACGTGGTTGAAACGGATTCGCTTCGATCTTCATCGTGTCAATTTTAATCTCGTCGGTCGGAAGACCCATCTGTTTTTCAGCGGTATTGTCCAATACTGACATCGACTCTGATTCCGGTGTGATATTACCGCCGACTCGGTCGAGTAGTGCTTTTAGTCCTGTTCCTAATCGTCTTTCTCCTGCCACGATGATACTCCTTCAAAAAAATCGTTGGGGGATTGTCGTGAAAATCGGCAAATGAGTCAAGAGCAAATTTACACATTCTGAACAGTCCACTTTTGATTCATGGACTCGTGCCCCCATTGACAGATTCCCCTTTTTTGGTAGCATGGAGGCGGTTTTGTTCCTCTGCTGTTCGGTCCGGCGGAAGGGAACTTTTACATTGACCGTTAATCCTATTCCCAACGTAGCCCCATCGCGGCTGTGTGCCGTAAGAATAGGTCGATAGAAAGCAAAACAATATGTCCTCTATTCAGCCTCCTGTCTCCGTACAGGAACTGATTGATGCCGGAGTCCATTTCGGACACCGTGCCAGTCAGTGGAATCCCAAAATGCGTCCCTACGTCTATGGACGCAGAAAAAACATTCACATCATCGACGTTCGCGAGACCGTCCGAGGGATACTGCGTGCCAAAAAGTATCTTCATCAAGTTGCCGCTCAGGGAAGCCTGATTCTCTTCGTCGGAACCAAACGGCAAGCAACCGAAACGATTAAAAACGAAGGAATCCGTTGCCAAATGCCTTACGTTGCCGAACGTTGGCTCGGCGGTGCGCTCACCAACTTTAAGACCGTCCGCAGTCGGCTTTCCCGACTCAAACAGTTGGAAGAAATTCTCAACGGCGATCAACTGCACACGTACTCGAAAAAAATGCAATCGTCGCTCCAACGGGAGTACCGCAAGATGTACCGCAACCTTAACGGTATTCGGGACATGAACCGCTTTCCCGAAGCGATGGTCATTATTGATCCGAAGAAGGAACATAATGCGGTCAAAGAAGCGAAAAAATTGGGAATCGTAACGGTGGCATTGATTGACACCGACTCTGATCCCGATGAAATTGATTTGGCAATTCCGTGCAATGATGATTCGATTCGTTCGATTGAGGTCATCATCCGTTGCCTTGCCGATGCGGTCGTCGAAGGTCGCAAGGAAGCTGGCATTCAATCGGAAATCAGCGAACGGTAAACGGTGCTCGGAAATGGGGAACGTTTTTCCTTTAGTGGCAGTCGTTTTTCCTTTTGTGGCAGTAATGCCTATTTTAAAGTGGATATTCCCATTGGTTCAAGTATATCACCCTGAAAATTTCTCAATGAACGGATTTGTTCCACTGTCACTCCGAAAATAGGACTACCGCTAGAAAAGCTTATTGCCGCTCCTGTAAGATTTGCATTATTGAATGAGCATAGAATAAATTTTGTACCGTTAAAATTGAATCCTCTCATATCACAATCGTCAAAATTGAGATGGACGAACGTACAGTATAATATTTTTCTATCTTTCCACGATGTCGTCTGCTTGAGTTGTTCAATAGTAAACCGCTCTTCAACTATAATGTCATTCCACCAGAATGGATGACCATTATCAATGCTAAAATCTATACCTTCAATTATGGTATTCTCGAAATAGGCACCCTTAAGGGAAGAAAGTCCGAGTGATGCGCATCGCAAGTTCTTGTTTGAAAAATCCCACCCTTTAAGATTCATCTTTTCGAGGACAATCCCTGCCAAGTCCCCATCTTTCCAAAAACGTGTTTGCTTTATCTGTTTTTCTGTAATAGACCTGTTGCATAACCCCTTAAGCCCAGGGCTTTGAAGGTGTGTATTTGTGATACCTAATCTTCCTGTACTTCCCATTTTGACGCAGTAGAGTCGATGAATCGTCAAACTTTCGTCAG
>Ga0082212_10012096_pt1 | contig 10889 bp, 12 predicted proteins | sample TergutNt197P3_FD_71548 | JGI IMG/M metagenome (GOLD analysis project Ga0082212, IMG submission 71548) | Neocapritermes taracua P3 segment gut microbial communities from Petit-Saut dam, French Guiana - Nt197 P3 | ecosystem: Host-associated > Arthropoda: Insects > Digestive system > Gut ...
GCCGCGGCATGCAATGCTCATCAAGCAGGTCCGCGAGGTGGGCGCGCGCATCCAGCTCCATACCGACGGCGATGTGTCCGGCGCGCTGATGGCGGTGGATCCGCATGCGGAGGTGGATGTTATGCTGGGCACCGGCGGCACCCCCGAAGGCGTGCTTGCGGCCTGCGCCATCAAGGGCATGGGCGGTCAGATGCTGTGCCGCCTGGATCCGCAGTCCTATGTGGAAAAGGACGCCATTCAGAACGCGGGAGTTGACGTGCGCGAGGTCTTGACCGTTGACGACCTCGTGCGTAGCGAAGACGCCTTTTTTGCCGCCACCGGCATTTCCGGCGGCAGCTTTTTGCGGGGCGTGCGCTATACCGGCCACGGCGCAGTAACGCATTCCATGGTTATCCGGGCGAAAACCGGCACCTTGCGCTACATAGAGTCCTATCACAATATGGAACTTCTATCGCGCATCAGCGCAGTGCCGTACTGACGTGCAGCGTAGCCTGTCCGACCTGAAACGCCTTTTGCCGGCATGTATTGCCGCAAGCCTGACGCTGTGCATGGCGCTGGGCGCGCAGCAGCTTTTTGCGGCCCAAAGTCCCGCGCAAACGCACACTGCACGGGCTAAGGCCGCTGCCGGCAGGCAGACGACGAAAAAACCCGTCCCACCCCCCGCTGCCGCTGAAAACCGCGCGGCTGTTCCGGCGCCGGATGTGTACGCGCAAGACGCCTATACGGAAAAAGAGCTGGTAAGCTTCATGGAAAGCTTGCCGCGCTTCCTGGCCTGGATGCGGGCCGGCACTGTGAAGGTGCATCCGATGGTGACTGCCGCGGGCAAGCCCGACTTCGCCTATCCGCCGGAAGCCGCCGCCAAGGCGCAGGAACTCGGCTGGGAACCCAGGCGTTTTTTCTGTCTGCTGGGAAGAACCGCGGCAGCTCTGTATCTCGTGGGCGAGGGCACGGATCTGATGCATGCCCTACCCCCCGACATGCCGACAGTCACAGAGGCGGAAATGGCGCTGGTGCGCAAGCATCTGGGCTCGCTGCTGCGCGCGGGTTCGGACGGCCCGACGCCCGCGCTCGCCCGCTAACTACACATAACCTTGACGGGATTGTATCGCTCGGCAAGCTGTCTGCATCATCAGCCTGCCTGTTGATGAAGCGAGGAGCGCTTCCTAAAAAAGCCTGGTTTTAAGAATTGCAGCAACTATAGGATTTCTTTACTTGTTCTTCAATAAGCCGTATGAACTCCTTGAGCCGCATATGATAGTTGTTGGCTTTTTGTAAAGGATCAGACTCGTTATCCGTTTTGCAAAATCATTTCGTAGTCTTGTCCGCCGTAAAACAGGCCGATAATAGAAACCCGTCCGGCATGTGTATCCACCGCGAAGGCAACGACCATCCTCTTTTTGTAGTTGGTGATACGCAAGCCGGGGCGAACATCGTCACGAGCGGTTCCGCGAAGAGGGTAGCTGTGCAAACCCTCGCAGTAACTGACAATAGCCTCAATGTACTGTGCGGCTATGTCAGGCGATGCCGCGTCGGCAATGTAGCCGTAGAGAGCTGCAAGCTGCTCTTCAGCTTCCGGCGAAAAAACAACGCGATTCTTCATCGTCTTGTAGCATGTTCGGCGACAAGACGCGCACGGATCTGGTCGGCAGAGACGGCGCGAGCGGGGTCGGCCTGTAAAGCATCGTAGGCCGGTCCGACTTGGTGATGCAGCCAGCTTTCAACAGCGCGATCACGCGCCATCAGCGCCCGCAGCCCGTCGCGGATGACTTCGCTTTCCGAGGCATATTCGCCGGTCTGGACCTTGGCCTTAACCACGTTTGCCATTTCGTTCGGCAAGGTAATGCTTAATTGCTGTGTTGTGCGCATGCCGGTCTCCAATTTTTAAATAGGATTTAATCCTATCCACAGCGCCTCGTCAACCCTTGGCAGGATATTGGGAAAATGCCACCGGCTCGTACAGCATGTTCCGCTGTACGGGTGCAAAGCCCGCGGCCCTGATAATCCTGTGTATCTCCTTGCGCCGCAGGCAAAAACGCACTCCGGCGGCGGCGACCACATTTTCCTCGATCATCAGCGAACCGAAGTCGTTGGCCCCGAAAAAAAGGGCAAGCTGCGCGGTCTGCGGCCCCATGGTCACCCAGGAGGCCTGGATGTTGGGGATGTTGTCCAGCACCAGCCGCGAGACGGCAAGCAGGCGCAGGTAAGCGGGCGCGGTTTCCGGCGGGCGCGCGATGGCGGTATGCTCCGGCTGGAAGGTCCAGGGTATGAAGGCCGTAAAGCCCCGCGTCCTGTCCTGCAACTCCCGCAGGGCGAAGAGGTGATCCAGGCGATGCCCCCCCTCCTCCTCGTGGCCGAACATCATGGTGGCGGTGGTTTTCAGGCCGAGGCCGTGGGCCTCTTCCATGACGCCCAGCCATTCGGCCGTGCTGCACTTGTTGGGCGAGACCTTCCGGCGCGCCTCGTCAGCCAGGACTTCCGCGCCGCCGCCGGGAATGGAGTGCAGGCCCGCTTCGGCAAGGCGCATGATGACCTCCCGCGTGGAACAGCCCTCGCGCCTGGCCCAGAACACTATCTCCGGCGGGGAAAAGGCATGGATGTGCAGATCGGGCCAGCCCGCCCGCATCCAACGGAGGAGATCCACATACCAGCTCAACGGCAAATCCGGATGATGCCCGCCCTGCAAGAGCACCTGCGTGCCGCCGAGCGCGAAGAGTTCTTCGATCTTGGCCGCCATCTCCTCCTGCGTGATCACATAGCCTTCCGGGTGGCCCGGCGGGCGGAAGAAGGCGCAGAAGCGGCATCCGCACACGCAGATATTGCTGTAGTTGATGTTCCGGTCAGCCACATAGGTGACCACGGGCGCGGGATGCCTGCGCAGGCGCGCGGCGTGGGCAAGCCCGCCGAGGGTGTGCAAGGCTGCCTCGTAATACAGGGTTTCGGCCTGGGCGCGATCTATGCGCCGGCCCGCCAGGACGGCCCGCGCCGCCGCTTCGACAGCGGGCTTCTCCCGCAGGGGGGAAGGGAAGGCATGCACGGCGCGCCGCCCTATTCTTTGGCAGGGGGGCGGATCAAGGGTGTGCCCCCATGCCCCGGCGGAGGCGTCCGCCCTTCCATGCCGTGACCAGGGGGAGGCATCCGGCCGGGAGGCATGACGCCCTGCATGCCGTGACCGTGGAAAAAGGCCCGCCATTCCTCAAGGCTTATTGTGCCGTCCCTGTCGGCGTCAATGGCGTCAAAGGCGGGACGCTGCATAGCGGGAAAGCGTTTCTGGAAGTCCTCAAAGGTAAGAAAGCCCTTGGCGCCCGTATCCATGCTCCTGAAGCGCTCGTCGGCTCTGCTGTCGGGCGGGGGCGCGTCCGCAGCCAGCGCCCACAGGGGCAGGCTGAGGCTGAACGCGAGGAGGCAACTGGAAAACACATGCATGGCAATCCCTCACCAGAGCATGCGCAGGGGAACGCCGCGCTCGTGCAGGTATTGCTTGAGTTCCCGGATGCTGTATTCGCCGTAGTGGACAATGGAGGCGACCAGCGCGGCCGAGGCTCCGCCCTGCGTCACGGCCTCGTACAGATGATCGGGCTTGCCCGCGCCGCCGGAGGCGATGATCGGAATGCGCACGGCGTCGCTGATCATGCGGGTCAGGGCAAGCTCATAGCCGTCCTTGGTGCCGTCGGCGTCAATGGAGTTGACGCAGATTTCTCCGGCCCCCAGTTCCTGGCAGCGCACTGCCCAGGCCACGGCGTCCATTCCCATGCCCTTGCGGCCGCCATGGATGACAATCTCATAGCCGGAAGGCATGGTTTCCGAAACGGCCGCCTTGCGCACATCCATGCCGACGACTACGGCCTGGGAACCGAAGGCCGCCGCGCCCTGGCTGATGAGATCCGGGTTTTTGACCGCGCCGGAATTGATGGAGACTTTTTCCGCCCCGGCGTTCAGGGCGGCGCGCATGTCGTCCAGGGAGTTGATGCCCCCGCCGACGCAGAAGGGGATAAAAATCTGCGCGGCCACGCGCTCCACCACATCCAGGAAGGGGCCGCGCCCTTCGTGCGAAGCGGTGATGTCATAAAAGACGATTTCGTCCGCACCGTCCTCATAGTACCGTTTGGCGCTTTCCACGGGATCGCCGATGTCCACGTTGCCCTCAAACTTGATGCCCTTGGTGAGTTTGCCGTCACGTACATCCAGACAGGGAATGATGCGTTTACTCAGCATGCGCGTTCTCCGTGCAATAGGTGTAAAAATTTTTCAAAATACGCAGGCCGTGCGGGCCGCTCTTTTCCGGATGGAACTGGCAGGCCCACAGACCGTCGTAGCCGTAGACGGTGCAGAATTCCCGACCGTATTCCGAAGTGGCGATGACCAGCTCGGGCGGGCATTCCACGTAATAGCTGTGGACGAAGTAAAACTGGGCGTTACGGGGCAGCCCGCGCAAAAGCGGACTGGGACGCGCATGGCGCAGGCTGTTCCAGCCCATGTGCGGGATACGGATGGGCCGGCCGCTCCGGTCGCGGAGTGCCGGGTCAAAACAGCGGCTGCTACCGGAAACCAGGCCCAGGGTGCGGGTGGCGTTTTCATCGCTGGCATCCAGAAGAATCTGGCAACCCAGGCAGATGCCGAGCAGGGGCGTACGGGCGGCCACGGCTTCACGCAACACGAGGTCCACGCCGGATTCCCGCAGGTTGCGCATGGCCTGGCCTGCGGCTCCCACGCCGGGGAAAACCAGGCCGCAGGCGTCGCGCAGGACTGCGGGATCCGCCGTGACGGCGCAGGGTATGCCCAACGCGCTCAGCGCGCGGCGCACGCTGGTCTGGTTGCCCGCCTTGTACTCAAGTATCGCCAGCATGAGCACTCCCGCGATCCAGCAGGGCGAGGGGCTTGTCCGCCAGGTATTTGCGCAAGGCCGCAATCACCTGCTGTATGTCCAGCGGTTTGCTCACATGGGAGTTCATGCCCACCGCAAGGCAACGTTCTATGTCTTCGCGGAATACGTTGGCCGTCATGGCCACAATGGGCACTTCCCGCGCGCGCGGGCAATCAAGCGCGCGAATACGGCGCGTCGCCTCGTACCCGTCCACTTCGGGCATATGAATGTCCATAAAGATCAAATCATAGCGTTCGGGCGCGGCGCCGAACATGTCCACGGCCTCCTTGCCGTTCTCCGCGAACTCCATGCCTATGCGGGTCTCTTCCAGCAGGCTCTGCACGATCTCCCGGTTGATTTCCACATCTTCGGCCAGGAGCAGGCAATAGTTTTCAAAACAGGGCAGTTCCTCCGAGCTCCCACTCTCTTCCAGCACATCGTCCAGGCCGAGACAGGCGTTGATGCAGTCAACAACGGTGGACGCGAACAAGGGTTTGGACAGGAACTTGTCCACCCCGGCCGTCTGCGCGCTATCCGCCACATCTTTCCATTCGGCGGACGACATCATGGCGACGATGCTCGGCTCCGTGCTGTTTTCCTTTATCCAGCCGGCCAGTTCGATGCCGTTCATGCCCGGCATGCGCCAGTCCACAAAATACAGGTCGTACGGGCCGTTTTGCCGGATCAGCCCACAGGCCTCTTCGCCGCTGGCGACCACGTCGCAGACAATGCCTATCTGCTGCGCCATTTCCGCGCAATACTCCAGCATGGACGGGTCATCATCCACCATGAGGATGCGGATATTCGTCCAGTTCACGCCCGGCCTGAGCCGGCTCTGCCGGTTGTCCGCGCCCTGCACGGCCCGCATGGTAAAAATAAAGGTGGCCCCCTGCCCGAGTTCGGATTCCACCCATATGCGCCCTGCCATCATTTCCACAATTTTTTTTGAAATGGCGAGGCCAAGGCCTGTGCCGCCGAATTTGCGCGACACTCCGCCGTCGGCCTGGGTGAAAGACGAAAACAGCTTGCCCTGCTGCTCCTTGCTGATGCCTATGCCCGAGTCCTTCACGGAAAAGCGCAGCGTGCAGATTCCCTCGGCGTCCTTCTCCTCAAGGCGCACATCGAAAAGGATGTTTCCCCCATCGGGCGTAAACTTCACCGCATTGGACAGGAGATTGGTGATAACCTGCGCCAGGTGCTGTTCATCGGCGTTCAGTACGCGCGGTATCTGCGGGTCAACCTGCACGGTAAAGTTCTGATGGCGTTCCTCAACCCGGAAATTGATGATATCCACCACTTTTTGCAGCATTTTTTCAAAAGAGAATTCCAGGGGAAACAGGTCGAACTTGTTCGCCTCGATCTTGGACATGTCCAGAATATCGTTGATGACGCCAAGCAAATGCTTGGACGCTCCCGCCACCTTGTCCAGGCAGTAATCCTTTTTTGTCTGATCGGCGGAGGGAGCTTTGGCGATGGCCGTCATGCCGATGATGGCATTCATGGGGGTACGCATTTCATGGCTCATGCGGGCCAGAAAGTCGGTTTTGGCAGCGCTGGCGCGCTGCGCTTCCTGCGAGGCCTCAGCGGCCCGTTCCGCTTGTTGCTCCGCCTCGCGGGTCTTCTGCTCGGCAACGGCAATCATGTTTTTCAGCGTGCCCACCATGTCGCGCAAAGAGCGCGCCAACAGGCCCACCTCGTCGTCGCGCTCGACGGACAGGGGCACATCCAGGTCTCCCTGCGACACGTCGGATGCATAGCGTATGGTGGTGCTGAGCGCGCTGGTCACCCCGCTCACCACCACCAGGACAACAATCATCAGCACAAAAACGGTGATGCCCACGAGCGCCATAATGACAGTGGCAAGGTAGTCCGTGGTGAGGTAAAAGTCGCTTACCGGGCACACCACAACGGAGAACCAGTCCGTGGCATGGCTGCGTTCGACAAAGAGCAGGGACGGCGTATCGTCCATCTTCGCCTCAAAAACGAGGCGTTCCTTCCCCATGGCGGAAAAACGCCGCAGCAGATCCTCCGGCACCTGCTGTCCGAGCCTGCTTTGATCCTTGTGCCCGATAATTTTGCCGGCGTTGTTGACAATCATGGCAAAGCCGTAATTCTCAAGCAGAGCGACAGGGGCGACATAACGGACGTTGACTTCATGAAGCTGTAAAGCGGCCATGACCACGCCGATGACCGGGCCTTCCGCATCCTCGCGCACCGGCATGGACAGAAACGCGACAAGCTGCCCCGTTTGACGGCTTGTTTCCACTTCGGAAATAAAATTCCTGCCCTCCATGGCCGCCTTGAAATACTCCCGATCCGCCCTGTTTCCCCCCGTGCTGCCGGAAGTGCTGGCCACGATCATGCCCCGGCTGTCCAGAACGGACATGCTGTTATACAGGGGTTGCCGCCCGATCAGTTCCCGCATGTAGCGTTCCGAATCGTGTGCGGCTTCTTTGCCGCGCGCAAGGCGCTTGGTGGACGGCGCTGCGGCGAGAGCGGACAAATCCAGGTGCGCTGTGGAGATCACCAGGTCAACGAAATCACGCAGGCTATGGACGGCGCGCAGTCCGTCGTTCCTGCCCGTTTCAAGAATGGTGTCGCGGGTCATCCGCTCGCTGACGGCCCCTATGAACACCCCTCCGACAAAGATGGCGCACAGGATGGGCATCAGCAGTTTCATCTCTATTGTTTTCATGACTATCAACCCATGGCATATTTCCTGTACTTAATCAATTCTCTGTTTGCGTTCCCAGGGGGCGGGGGGCCGCCAGCGCCAGAGCAGCAGGAGCGGCGGCGCAAGCCCGGCCAGTTCCGCAAGTTCGCGCGGCAGGAAGGCGCCAAGCCCGTGCCATAGGCCGAAGGCCGCGCAGCCCGCGCCGATCAGCAGCAGCCACTGCCGGGAATCCAGGGGCCGGGCTGCGTACTGAAAAAAACCGATCGTCAGCACGGCCACCCAGACCTTGGTCAGGGTCAGGGCCAGGGCCGCGCCTTCCAGCTTGAGCACGGGAATGAGCAGGATGCACAGCAACACGTTTGCCGCAAGGCCGCTCATGCAGAACCAGAGCACAAGCCGCTGGCGGTTCATGCTGATCATGGCGTAGAGGGCCAGGTTGTGCAGGAAGGCGGTCGCAACGCAGGGAGTGAGCAGACGCTGGGCCAGCGAGGCGTCCGCGTACTGCTGACCGTAAATGAACACCAGGATGCGGTCGCTCTCCACACAAAGCAGGTAGATGACGGGCAGGGCCACGGCCCAGAGGCTGCGGGCGGTCTGCCCGGCAAGCTTGCGGAATTCTTCCCTGTTTTCATGCCAGAGCCTCGCGAGCATGGGAAAGATGACCTTGCCGAGCAGGGCGCCGGAAACCAGGGTGGAAATGCCCTCCACTGTTTCCCAGGCCACGTTGTAGGATCCCACCTGGGCGTCGCCGCCGTGGGCCTTCAGGAAAAAGACGTTGAGCTTGTTATAGAACATGGTGCATACAGCCGTGCCGGTAAAGACGATGCCCTGCCGGAGGCGCTGCCCGAGCTGTCTGAGCCGCTCGAAGGAAAAGCTGCCCAGTGGATTGCGATCCAGCGCCCTGACGGCAAAGGCCATGAGAATGACGGACTCGACGGGTTTGTACATCGCAATCCAGATCAGCCCCGCGTCGGCGAAGATGCAGACAATGCCGAAGCCGATGCCGATGAGGCCGGCGGGCACGCGGATGCGCATTTCCACGTCCTGCCTGCCCCTGGCCTGGCACAGGGCGAAGAAGGAATCCGTCACCGCGTCCATGCCGAGGCCCCCGGCAATCGCCAGCGCGATAAGGCGCAGGCGGAATTCGTAACCAAGAATGCCGGTGATGATCCAACTGGCAAGCAACGCCAGGCAGAGCATGCCGAGCTTGAACCAGGTGATCTCGCCGAGCAGGCTCAAAGGCCGGCTGTCGCGCCGGGCAAAGCTGGAAAGCAGAAACTCGTTCATGCCCGCCTCAACGACCGTGCGCACATAATAGCCCATAACAAGGGCGAGCGTGACCTGGCCAAGGATGTCCTTGCTGTGCCGGGCCAGCAGGATGGTGAACGCGGTCCATGCGATGTCGCGCGTCCACTGGGCGCACAGCACGTAGCCGAGTCGTTGGGAGACGCTTTTGAGCTGAATCATGGCTGCTGGGGTCCGGCATCCACCGCGCCGGCGCAGGTTGCGGAATCCACGGACTTGTGTCCGCCGGGCAGCGCGGCCTTTTCAAACAGTACGCTGTACCCGGTGAACAGCACCGGCGGGATAATGTTGATCATGTGCAGAGCCAGGGCTGCGGACAGGGCGCTTTCCTTGTCGGCGCCGAGGATGGTCAGGGCTGCCACCACGCCCGCCTCATACGCGCCCAGCGATGCCGGCATGGAAGGCAGAATCATGCCCACGCCCCCGGCGATGCACACCAGCGCCGCGCCCATGATGCCGATCGTGTTGCCGCACACAACGGTAAAGAACCAGAACGTGAACAGAATAAAGGCACACCACACGGCAATGGAATACATAAGCAGTCCAAACCACGCGGGGCGCTTGCTCGCATCGCCCAGGCGTTCAACGGTGCTGCCGGCAAAGTCGCGCAAGCGCCCGGCGGGCAGCATGCCGACCATGCGGATGACGGTGTCCGGGTAACGAAAAAACAGCAGCAAGGCTGTCCAGAGGCCCGTCATTCCGCACAGCAGCGGCAGATACAATTGCGTCACGCCGTACCACAAGCCGATGACCACCGAAAACGCAAGCACCACGTTCAGGTCCGCCAGGCGTTCCCAAAAGACCGCGCACAGGCTGGCTGCCGCGGGAATGCCCTTGGCGCGGGTCAGGTACGCGGCCTTGGCGATCTCCCCCAGTTTGGCGGGCAGCAGGTTATTGACCCCGTAGCCGAAAAAGAGCGCCCTGGAAGAGACGGACAGGCTGCTGCGCCCGCTGCACAGGTAGTTGAGCCGCAGGCAGGAGGGGACAAGGGAAAGCATGAACAGCGGCAGGGCAAGGGCCAGACGCCAGGGCGAAAAGGCCAGCAGCGCCGTGCCGAGCGCCGCCAAATCCAGGTCGTGGAGCAGGTACCAGAAACACAGGGCGGTAACGCCGATCTGGAGAAAGCGGGAAAGATGGTTGCGTGCCCGTGGGCCCATGCATAGGTAATAATAATGAAGCCGGGGTGGTGTCAATGCGGAATGCCGCGCGGGCAGCGTTGGGCGGCGTCAGGATTGTCGTCGGCGATATATTTGACAATCGCCAACAGGTCGGCGCGGGCTGTTGCCTGCCAGCTAGGCGCGGGCACGACGTTTTCCATCAATAATCGCCTGCGCTTCATCCATAACCTGCCTATGTGACACGGATGGATGCGTATCTGCCAAAGCCTCATGCACCTTGGCCCGGAACCATGCGTCATACGCGGCCTGGTCGCAGGTCAGCCCAGCGGGCAATGTGCCCTCCCTAGCAAACACCCCCACGCACGTGGGGAATACTAACACGCGGATTGAAGCGTTTTATTTCAGCCAGAAACACCCCCACGCACGTGGGGAATACTCGCAGTACGCTACAAAAGCGCTTTCGTCCAGAGAAACACCCCCACGCACGTGGGGAATACCAAATGGAGGATATTATCATGCTACGCGAACTAGAAACACCCCCACGCACGTGGGGAATACTTGTCTGGGTAGCGTAAAATCTCGACATGACAGGAAACACCCCCACGCACGTGGGGAATACGGCTTTCCTTAAGAAGCTTTGCCGATTGCTTGAGAAACACCCCCACGCACGTGGGGAATACAAGCCCGTACAATGCCGATAAGCCCGTATACAAGAAACACCCCCACGCACGTGGGGAATACTCTGACTACATGTTTTCCAGCTACCCGCGTTCAGAAACACCCCCACGCACGTGGGGAATACCAAATTGCATCCAGTACGTGCTGTAATCGACTAGAAACACCCCCACGCACGTGGGGAATACCACCCCACACATCTCGCCCTTGTGCCAAACAGGGAAACACCCCCACGCACGTGGGGAATACGATGCCA
>Ga0082212_10012097_pt1 | contig 10889 bp, 12 predicted proteins | sample TergutNt197P3_FD_71548 | JGI IMG/M metagenome (GOLD analysis project Ga0082212, IMG submission 71548) | Neocapritermes taracua P3 segment gut microbial communities from Petit-Saut dam, French Guiana - Nt197 P3 | ecosystem: Host-associated > Arthropoda: Insects > Digestive system > Gut ...
TATTCCAATCCCTCTTTGCTCACTCTCCGTCCCATGATGTCCCTCCTTTGGTTTATGTGAAGGATTCATCTTAGGACAATCGACGATTACGGGGAATGTGTCCTTAAAACGACGCTTACATCCACAGTACTATGATACTTACCGCCAATGGGGTTAGGAAGATAGCAAACGTCCCGTAATCACTCTGAACATCATCATTCAGTTTTTGTGTAGCACTATTTACAAATACCACTAACCATTGTATTGCCAGCACGATTCCGAAAGGACGCCACGCCTTGCTGATAGGTCCCCGGAAGGTGACACGAAACGCGCGCATAGCACCGCCTGCAATTAGAACACATATAAGTGCTTGAACCGTTGCCTCACCAAGTGCACGGGCGTCAAATATAAACTCAACGATGAGGATGGCTAGTAATACTAATACGCCTACTCTGCTTTCCTTTACAGGAGTAGTATTATAGGTAGCGAGATTAATTGATTCTTGTTGCGGTTTTAGTGTTGATTGCACAGCAGTAAATTCATGTCCGCATTTTTCGCAAAACTTCGCGTTGTTTGCACATTGACTTCCACACATACTACAATATTTCATAACGATTATGTCTCTAGCTATTACGTCATTATTTAAGGAGTTTACGTTAGCAGTTTTCCGCTTTTATTATAAAACCGTCCAACTCCTTCCTTTACGCCATTTGTATTAAGCAGTGATTAACAAAGTTCATAGTTCATCTTGACAGGAATTTCATAACTCCCCATAATCGCATTTTCAGTTCTTGAGCCTATTAAAGTTATTATTTATATCCTCAATAACTTGTTTCTGAATAGTTTGTTGCCTGGTAACATGTTCCTGAATTGCATTTAGGTAAGAATTAAAAGTGTTCACGTCGGATTGGTAGGTAAATAGGAAATTCCCGTTTTGGATTTCCCAATTTCCCTGTCTTGCTGAAAGTAAGGTAATGATATTTCCAAACTCTGAAATAACCTTACTTTCCAAGTCCCACATGGCATCTATTTGCTGATTTTTCATGCCTTCTTTGAAACCGTTCAGTATCCCTTTTCTAATGCTTTCGCTAATGTTCAATGCGCTGATTTCTTTTTGCACATTGTCCAGTAGTATATATGTCTGGTCTTTATACTTGCAAACAATTTCATTAGCTTTTTGTACCAACAGCTTGCTTTCAGTCAGGTTTTTATCTTTTTTTATTCGGTCAGGATCAAGTATCCTATCCCATCCGATTGCATCAAGTTCAAAAAGTAGCTTGTTTCGCTGATATGCTATACGGTTTAGAAAGGTTTTCATAAACCGTTCGATCTCGCCTAAATCGCCTTCTGCCTTTGGCGTTGCATCTAAAGCTTCAATGTATTGTGGGATACCTTCCGCATCGTTTGCGGCGTTTAAGAAAGAGGAATAGCTCTTTTGGATTTCAGACACTGTCTGAATGACTCTATCATCCTGTTTCTTTACTGCATTAAACAAGGGGGTTTTTAACTCTCTGATAAAAAGAAACGCCGCAAAGAAGGCAATAAAAAATATAAGTGCCTCTCTAATTGGCGACTTGGTAGATTTAAAAACCGTTTTCCCGTTCAATAATTCAACGGTTTGTTTTGCTCTTTGTTCATTAGATTCTAAATCTTGCACTGCATTTACATTCTTTATATGACGACTTGCAAAGTCGTAACCGCAATCACAGCGTTGAGCCTCGGCGGGGTTAATTAGCCCGCATATCGGACAATCTTGGGATGTTGATTGTTTTCGGCTGGTAAGTTCTGACATGCCCGGCTCCTTTGTTTGGTAGTTATTCTGCTCACCCTACAAAGGGAGAGCAGCCACGCAGGTTGACAGACCGGCTTGCTGAACCCGGCGAGCCTAGCGGCTCCCCGCATGAGAGCCATGTATATGTTTTATACAGTTCAATATAGTCTATATATCATTGATATAAAGAGGTTATATATTTTATGTGTCCATTGATGATTGACAGAGTACAATGGAATCTGATATATTATGGTACGTGGAATGGTTCGCGGGAATAATTGGCTCCACAAAACCGATACATATAAACAGGAGGTCGGATTTATGCCGAAAGTGGCAAAAGAATTAACCGCGCTTGCGGTATCGAAAATCAAAGGCGATGGACTTTACGCCGTCGGCGGCGTACCTGGGCTTTATTTGCAAATCATCGGAAATTCCCGCTCGTGGATATTCCGCGCTGTTATCAGCGGACATCGGAAGAAAATAGGCTTGGGAAGCTGTGTGTTGTTATCGCTTGCCGAAGCACGGGAAAAAGCGCGTGAATTTCACAAACAGATCTGGGACGGCCTAAACCCTGTTGAAGAACGCCGGGTGGCGAAATCCAAAGCCAGATTGAAGGCGGCGAAATCCAAAACATTCCGCGAGTGTACCGAAGCGTTCATTATGGCGAACCGCGCCGGATGGAAGAAAAAAACATCAAGGCATTGGGAAAACTCTCTGCCGAATTACTGTTTTAAAATCCTCGGCGGTCTATCGGTTGCCGATATTGATACCGGCCTTGTGCTGGAAGTCTTACAACAGCCGGTCGCCACAAATGACGGAATCAAGCCGTTATGGGAAGCCAGGACGGTAACTGCCTCAAAATTGAGAGGAATGATTGAAAGCGTTCTGCAATGGGCGAAGGTACACGGACTGCGGGAAGGTGAAAACCCTGCGGATTGGAAAATTTTGAAATACACGCTGCCTTCGAAAAGCAAGGTTCACAAGGAAAAAAGCTATCCGGCGCTTCCATACATTGAAATCGGCGGGGTCATGTCGGAACTTCGCAAACGCGATGGAATACCGGCGCGCGCGCTGGAATTTGCCATATTGTCGGCTGTGCGATCCGGCGAGGCACGCGGCGCGAGGTGGGAAGAAATCGATCTTACGGCGCGTGTGTGGACGATACCGGCGGAACGTATGAAGAAAGAGAAAGAACACCGTATTCCGTTGTCTGACGCGGCTGTGAAGATACTGGAATCCCTACCGCGCTATGAGGGAGACAACCGTGTATTTCCTGCGGAAAAGGCCACTGAATTATCAGACATGGCGCTTTTAAATATCATAGCACGTATGCACAAAAAGAAACTTGCGTCGGACGGCGTAGGATGGACAGACCCAAAATCGAATAACCGTATAATCACCGTTCACGGTTTCCGTTCGACATTTCGGGATTGGGCAGGAGAAACAACGTCATATCCGCGAGAAGTCTGTGAACATGCCCTTGCGCACGGGCTGCCGGATAAAGTGGAAGCGGCGTATCAGCGCGGCGACCTGTTTATGAAACGCAAGGGATTAATGGCCGATTGGGCGCGATACTGCGATACGGTACAGACGGCCAAATGCGATAACGTGGTTTCAATACAAAACAGGAAAGCGGTATAATCAATCCTGTCGGTTGTGGCGGCCGGGAAAAGTAAGGGAAGGCTATGAGCGAACTAAAAGATAAGATCAAGCTGTTTGAAGAAAAACAAGTCCGCACGGTATGGGATGAAAAGGCCGAAAAATGGTGGTTTTCTGTGGTAGATATTGTTGCGGTATTGACTGGCAGCGATAACGCCCGCCGTTATTGGAGCGACCTAAAGCGCAAGCTGAAAGCGGAAGGGAGTCAGTTGTACGAAAATATCGTACAACTGAAAATGCCTTCTTCTGACGGCAAATCGTATAGTACCGATGTCGCAGATACAGAACAGGTTTTACGACTGGTTCAATCTATGCTCAAAGGAAAAATGTCAGCGGACGGCGTAGGATTGACAGACCTGAAATCGAATAATCTTATAATCACACACACGACTTCCATTCGACATTTCGTGATTGTGCAGGAGCGTAACAACGTCATATCCGCGTGAAGTCTGTGAGCATGACCTCGCACACAGACTGCCGGATAAAGTGGAAGCGGCGTATCCGTTCGTCGAGCTTTTTATGAAACGTAAGGGATTAATGACTGATTGGGCGTGATATTACAATACGGCACCAGCCGCCAATATCAATACATTAACGTCACAGATAAACAAGATCTAGTATTAAAAATGAAAGTGCGACGATTGCATTCACGTTTTTTTATATTTTTATATCTACGACAAAAGTCCGCAAAATGGCGCTGGAGACATAATCGTTTCCAGCGCCGGATAATTAACGCCACACGGCGTAAGGTTTAATTTGGTAAAGATCATCACCAAGCTTAATTAAATGACCGATAATTCCAAAACTTATGTTGTATCCTCGACAAAACCGTATTTGTGTGACTAAATGCGATGTTATTCCTCCGAATGATGTAGTCATCTTATCATTCTTTGTTTGCATTAAAATCCTTATATATTTTTCTTTAACCTTTATAGTGTCCCTATTTTTTTGTTTATAATAATCATCTGAATAGTTGTATGTATCATATATGTTTTCCTTTTTTATATCCAAATCAGTGTATTTCGCTTGTTGCATTTCAAATAGTAAGTAGCCCGTCTCATACACTTTTTTTAAATCCTCGTATGTATCGAATGCTTGTCTTGTTAAAAAACAAGAAATCACCTGATAAAAAACAACTTCTTCTTGTATCGCTAGAGTTAATTGCTTCTTCTAATGAATTTGTCAACAAATTTGATTTGATTAATTTTTTTAACACCGCTTCTATTTTTTGCTCATAAGCAGTTTCAACCATTCGCACATCAGAGTATAATCTGCCTGTTTTACCTTCAACATCTATATCAGCGGAAATAAACGATTTAATAAATCCAGACAGTCCAAGATTTGTACTTGCTTTACCAGCTCGTTCTTTTGTTTTCCCAACAGTTCTGCTAACAGTGATTTCATCCGACAGTTGCGCAAGTAAACTGTCAATTCCTTCTCTATCTATATAGATATATTCTTTAATATTCATAAGCCCATCTCTATTAGTTGATGCTACTTTAAGCGTGTCATCTTGTTTGGGTGGGGATAGAAGAAAGTATAACCTGAATTTTCTTCCTACATTCCCTATACCAAACTCCTGATAATACCCAACACGAAGCACCGGGATTTACTCATATAGGGTTAAACTCATATCTTATCCTGATATCAGGATAACAGAATCCGTGCTTGCGGATATTACCGTACATGGCACATCAATATATTGTTTTGCTACGTGCTTATTGTCTTGTCCGCTATACACCACGAAAAACATTATAGGAATTATCTTCTTCCTCTTAATAATTGTAATAACGTCCAAAATAATAGTTATTTATTCCATAGATTTGGATTTTTTGAAAAACTTAAAAGTCCGTTTCTAACGAGTCTCATGATGTCAATATCCTGTGGAAATTTTCCAATGGATATTGAATAGAGATGAATACATTCTAAATCAGGACTATTTATCGTTTTTTGTATGGCCGTATATATAGCATTTTTATCTAAAGGAGTAGCACTGAGCAGTTTTGCTACATTTTGTTTTGCTTCAATAAATTCTTTTTCAATAAATATTGTGCGTCGAAATGTGTTTATGAATTTTTCCTGATCATGTTTAAAACTATCTTTTAGATCTTTAATATACTCTTCAAATTCTCTTTTTTGGGTAGAAATGTTTTTAATTTCATCGTTAATTGTTTTTTGTTCTTTTCCCGCGATTACAACCATTTTTATTACTATATAAATTGTAACTGTTAATAATAATGTGATGATTATAAGTAAGATAGAAGTAATATTAAATGCAAGAGAAAAGGTTTCTAGAATGTCAGAAATGTCAAATTCTTTATGTGTATTTAACTTCATCGTGTTATTGTCGGCTTGGTTGTAATTTTGTAATGAATTCGGCATCGACATGGTTGAAGTAGCATTCGTATCAGAAGTAGTTTGCTCAATATGCGATGTGTGTACAAGGTCATTAGATATGTTTTCCTGTAAAGCTTCGCAATAAACAGGAAAAATAATATAAAAAAGCAATAAAATTAAATATTTTTTCATTTATTACTCCATTCTTCCGTTTCTTTTAAAAGATCCTCCTCGCATATCGGCTTGCCAAGGTAGCGAACATTATCATCCTCATTTGGAGCGCATTCTTCCCAAATCTCTGATTTTTCTCTTGCGGTTAATATTATAATTGGCACATCTTTGTTGATATTCCGTATTCTTTTTAAAATAGCAATCCCAGTTTCACTACTTTCAAAATCTTTAATTATAGTTCCAAGTTGCATCATTAAATCTAGTATTATGCGGTCTGATGATGCAATTTGCTCAATGTTATTAATTACGTCATCGGCATTACTGTATGCTTTTACATCATGCCCTTGCTCACAAAAGATATCTGAATAGTTTTTACAACAATCCGGATCGTCTTCAATTAATGAAATTTTTAATGGAACTTTCATTACAAACCTCCTAGTAATTTAGCCGTAAAGCAAATTTAATCGGCGAATCTACACTTAAAATTATTAAACTACAATTATGCGCTTCCATTATTTCCCTTGCTAGAAAAAGTCCAATCCCGCTACCTTCAAGTTTTTGTGAGATTGAAGCTTTTCCGCGATAATATTTATCGCATAAACAGTGAACTTCAGCTTTATCAATAACAAAAACTTTTGTACTATTCTCCACAACAATTTGAAAACCGTTGTGAATTTTTTGCCCATAGACATTAATTGTTGTACCTTCATCTGAATATTTAATAGCATTATCAATTAATACATGAACTGCAATTGAGAGTGCATCTTTGTCAAACAGTTTATCAATTAAAAGAGAATCTTTATCGACATCGATATAACGCTTTCGTTTACTGGCATATGGGGTTGCAAATGCAATAATTGGCGCGATTGAATCTTTATAAACATTGTTCCATTTTATTTCTTTAACAAATTCTTTTGGAGTAAGAGTCAATGATTTAGAAAGCATCACCAATCGATCGCTAATAACTTTAAAATCATCAAGGTAATTATTAAGTTTAGTCGATATTAATATTTGTTCATATCTAAGTATTGCCCTGAGTCTTTGTGGGGCTAAACAAATAACCTGTAAGGGAGATCTAATTTCATGACGAAGTGTACGTAAAAAATCATTTAAATCGCTATATTGTGCAGATTGTTGAAGAAAATACGACAACTCAGATGCGACAGATTCAATGTTTTTTAAATCTAGATTGCAAAAATGTTTATCAATATCATTATGAGCATGCATCTTATTTTTTACTCGCAGAACACCTAGTACAGGCTTGCCTTCTGCTGACATAATAGGAGCACCTATCCAATTTAACGGTTCGGATTGAGTCGGATCATCAATGCAATGAGTATTTCTAGAGTCGGAATTTATGTCATAAGACCATTGTGGCAATTTTTCATTAAATACCGTTGTTGTCAAGGATTCCTTGTTCAGATCGTAATCTCCAAGGATCTTTGTATCTTTGGGGTATCTAGCAACTGGATTAAGAATTTCTTTACGCTTATCTTTGAGAAAAATAGAGCATGACTCCCAAAACAAAAACTTACAAATGTGCTCTGCAATAACTTGTAATGGCTCGACTGGATCGCCGAATTTAAGCGATGATGCGATCAGTGCACGAGTATCGTTTAACCCCAAAATCCTATCGAAATATCGATCGGTTATAGCCTGTTTTAAAAAACCTTTCATTGTTGAAATTGTTTCATCACGCAAATTGTAATCAACACATTTAGAATATAGGCAAATGATTATTTTAAGGTTACTATTGCTTGTAAGAGTTGTAGGATTTTTAACTGAAACAAGAAAACAGTTCATCCAAGGTAAGTCCAAGCTATCATTTTCGGGTAAAAGACTTGTATTAGACATGCAATTAATCGGTTGAGCGTCAACATTCAATAATTTTTGGAAGAAGCTCGCGTTGGTATTTTTAATGTAATCTTCTTTAGCATATACATTTCCTGCAATACGAGTAAAGGTATTTGTAATCTCGTTATAATGCCAAGCGGAATACCCATTGAAAAACGTATAATCGCAAAATGCTTTCAAAATACCATCTATTGAATTATTATTCGACGAATCAGAAAGACTTTTAATGAGATTCTCTTTTGTCGTATTGCGAAACTGGATAATATTTAGGTCAGTAGAAGTTATAATGGCATCTTCATAATTAATATTTTTTCTCCTAAACTTTAGACAATGTCTTTTATTCTGAAAAATAATTATTTTATCAGTATCGTAATATAACTTGTATTTTACATTTTTGGAAAAATCAATATTGATAAACCCAATATTAGAAAGCTCAGAAGGAGACATTTCTACAGACATGCCATTTACTAAACTAGAAACATTAAGCTTTACTAGAATTGGCTCTTCAATAGATTTAGAGTAAAGAAAGAACCAATAAGGATGATTAGCCGGGTAATAAATTTGCAGGTTTGAATTTTGAAATTCAGACATTGTAAACTCTCGCTAGGCTGTTATGCGTCGGCTTTTCAGGCCGCAGAAAACACGCTTTAACTTTAGACACAAACTAGTTGTACCAAAGTGAGGAATAAAAGTAAATAGAAAAATCATCATTTAGCTAGGCTCTTTTTAGGATGAACAATGGCAAGAATGGCAGGTACGCTCAATGCTAACGGCGAACGCGGCTGCCTTTTTCAGGAAATCATCTCCCTTGTGGTTTTGCTACTTGAACACAATTACGCCGTGATTATTCCTTGTCTCGCCGGTTGCCTTTTCTATGGCGAGCAGTTTTGAACCGTCCTTTTCGTATTGCAATATTAACCCGCGTTTGGATTTGGCGAGTTCTTCAACGATTTTGTTGTTGCCGGAGATCTCGCGGATGTAATAGCTGCGCATTTCGTCAATCCGCCGCTCGCTCCAGGAATAGAAATAACCTCCCGTGCCGAGAATCGCGAATACGAACGTGAGCGCGAAACCGGTTGCAAGTGTACCGAAACGCGCCCGCCTTTTTCAGAAAATCCCCTCGTCCCTGTGGTTTTATTAATCTTTAAACTCAATTACGCCGTTCTTGCTCTTGGAAGTCCATCCTTCCGCGTTTTGTATAATGACCCGGTTCTTTTCTTCCGCACGTTGATATTCCAGCTTGCGGTTGGTTTTTGCCAGTAAAAGAAGCACGGCGTTGTTATCCCCAAAATTATCGGCGTATGCGGCGCGTTCTTTTTCCAATACCGCTTCATACCGGTAGTGCATATGAATCCAGACCGCGAAAATTACGGCTACGCAAACAAGCGCGTAGGCGCGAAAATGCGCCCATCGGATACTTTTTACATTCGCCCGTAATTTGGCTGAAGCCTGTTTGCTTTCATTAACCGCGTTGGAAAAGGCTATGCCCGCTTCCTTTATATCGGACAGCGGCAATGCCTTTTTCATGGCGTCAGACAGCAATTCCGTCATGCTGTCGGATACTATTGCGGCGGCATTTTCCGCCCCTTCTTTAACGCTTGTTTTAATGCTTTTCATGGATTCGCCCACTCGCGCCAATTCAAGGCTGACATTACACCGGGAAATTTCGGCGTTTTTCGCGCTCTGAACAGCGTGCATGGTCAGTTTTTCGATTTCAGTTCTGAGTTGTGCAATATCCGTGACGGGTTTCTGAAAATCTTTTGTGGCTTTTTCCATAACCCCCTTAAACCACGTCGAGGCTTCGTGTATGCCTTCTGGGATTTTTTCGTAAAGTGATACGTAGATTTGTAAAGTCAGGAAAAACTTTGAAAGCACGGTATCGGATTCTACTGATATTCCATGCTCGTTAAGAACGTGAAGAAAAGCCAGTTTCTGTTTTTCGGTCAATTTTTCCGCGAGTTTTTCTAATTTTTCGGTCATAAATTTTCCTTATTCGGCTAAATATTTGAGAATGGGTTTGAACTGGTCGAAGATTTTGTTTTGAAAATCCTCCAGACGGGCGCGTACCAACAGGTTTTTCAATTCAGGGCTGATCTCTTTGCCCGTAATTGTTTTGTCCGTGGTTCCGTCGGCGTCGAGCGCGTCAAGGACTTCCATCGTGGTAAGGTTCAATCTTTCAAGTTCGGTCATGTATCGCTTGAAATCAGGGATCGTTACCTCACACAGATTTTCAGTATTCTCATGAAAGCGGATGCCTTCAAAGCTGTTCTCATAATCGGCGCATATAACGCCGTCCCTTTTGTTTTTGCAAACGATATACGCGACGCGGTTTTGAAGCGTGTTCGCCCAGTTGAAGAATGATTGAACGCTGTCGGGTGAATTGTTTATCGAAGCCAGGCAGATAAATTTGATGTCGGACAGCCTGTTAAACGGCAGTTTAGACCACCAGTCAAGCGTACCGCGCCCGGTTCCGGCTTTGAGGTCGGCGACGATCAGCTTCGCGCCTTCAAGGGCTTTGTTGATTAATACGTCGTTTGAATATTCATCGTTTGAGTATTCGCCGTCAATGTCGATGATATCAAGTTTTACCTGTTCCGCTTCGGGGAAGAAACGTGAAAGCGTCCTGTTTTCATTGTCCATGTCCAGAAGCAGGGGATTCAAACCCTGCTTCCGAAGGAAGTTTGTTAATAAACATATAGCGGTTGATTTTCCCGTCCCGCCTTTGGCTCCTGCTGCGAAAATAATTGTAGACATATTTTTTTCCTCCTGTGGGTTGTTGTTATTGTTGTTTCTGTTTTAAATTGTGTTTTTGTTCTCGAAGAAATTGACGATAGGCTTCACGTTCTTCATCCGTATTCGGTCTATGTAAATCCCATGTCGGACTGTATTCCGTTAGTTCTACCTTTGACGGGTCAAACGATGATGCCTTTGGTTTTGTTGTTTGCAATGCCGTATGTTTTTGCCGCGCTTCTTCAGACGGTTGGTTAGCAACATTCGCGTTTTTAGGTTCAATATCCCATGCGTCGTATTTGCAGGGCTTGTAACCTTTTTTAACCCGAAGTTTAATGAAATAAAAAATGTTTTCTCTGCAAACCATTACTTGATATTTTTCGCGTAA
>Ga0082212_10012098_pt1 | contig 10888 bp, 10 predicted proteins | sample TergutNt197P3_FD_71548 | JGI IMG/M metagenome (GOLD analysis project Ga0082212, IMG submission 71548) | Neocapritermes taracua P3 segment gut microbial communities from Petit-Saut dam, French Guiana - Nt197 P3 | ecosystem: Host-associated > Arthropoda: Insects > Digestive system > Gut ...
TGCCACGCCTCGCTCTTCCGAAGCAACACCGGGAAATGCCCCCGGCGTGTCAATGAGACTGACAATCGGCAACCCAAACTTTGCCGCCATCCGCATGGTTCGCAGTGCTTTTCGATAACCTTCGGGATGAGGACAGCCGAAATTGCACGTCTGTCGTTCTTTGAGGTTGCGTCCCTTGTGTTGTCCGACGACCATGATTTTGAATTCATCGAGTTTTGCCCAGCCGGTTCGGATTGCCGGATCATCGCCGAAAAATCGGTCGCCGTGCAGCTCAACGAATTCGTCGAACATCATGTCGATGTAATCGAGAGCCTGCGGACGGTTCGGGTGCCGGGCAACTTCGACGGTCTCCCACGGACTGAGGGACGCATAGACATCCTTTTGGAGTTGCAGGAGCGTTTTTCGCAACCGGGCAATTTCTTCTTTGGTTTCCGCATCGGCGGAATTTTTTTTGAGAGTCTCGATTCGGGTTTCGAGCTCAAAGATCGGTTTTTCAAACGGCAGTCGTTCGGTCGGCGGCATGGCAGGTATTGTAACACCATGCCGGGAAAAAGGCAAGACGTGAATGGGACGGCAGACGGCTAATCATCGCACGCCCCCCCGATTGCCCTCTTGATACCCGGAACTTTTTTGGTAGAATGGGGGTGCCGGTTACGTCCTAGGAACCATCCGGCGTAGCCAGCACTGGTTTTTTCACCCATTTACCCTACGTCATGCAGATTACTATTTCGACGCGGCACGGCGAGATTAGCGATGCCACAAAGGAAATAATCACCCAAAAAATCGAAAAACTCCAGCGATTTTTTGATCGTTTGACATCCGTTGACATAACTGTAGACTTGGATAAGCCTGACGAACCGATCATTGAAGTTGCGGTCAGGTCCAAGAAAAGGCAAGACTTTGTCGCAAGTTACCAGTCCAGCGATATGTTTGGTGCTGTCGATCAAGTCGTTGCCAAATTGGAACAGCAAATCAAGCGACACAAGGAAAAATTGAAGGAGAGGGGCAAAAACGTTCCTCACGAAGAAGAATGATTTATGGGGGTCGCGTTGGAAGCGTGGAGCCCGTGTGCATAGTACAAACATTTAACCCCAAAAGAAGGAGTTGGCGAATGAAGTTTGCCGATTTTGTGTTGAGCGATGCCGTTCAGGCAGAAATTAAAGCCTCTGACAAACAGGGAGTGATCCGAGAGATGGTTCAGTCCATTTTGAATGCCGGTGGCGTAAAAAAGGATGATTACGAAGGAATCGTGAAAGCGATTATCAAGCGGGAAGAACTCGGTTCAACAGGTATTGGTCGAGGGATCGCCGTCCCACACACCAAACATGCGAGTGTGAAACGTCTCGTTGGTTGTGTTGCTGTTAGCGGCGATGGCATCGACTTCGACAGTCTCGATTGCGAAAAAGTGCAACTCTTTTTCCTGTTGATCTCTCCGCCAGATTGTCCCGGCGATCACCTCCGTGCACTGGAGCATATTACCCGGCAGTTGAAGGATGACACGTTCTGTAGGTTCTTGAAGCAATCCAAGACGAAGGAGGACATCCTTTCGTTGCTTGAAGAAGCCGACAACAATATGTTTGGAAAATAGGAGACAGAGCGTTTGCAATCTTGCCAAGCACAACAGAAAATGACGACGTGGACAAAGGAACTCGTCGTTCGGAACCGTAGTGGAATTCACGCCAGGGTGAGCACATTGATCGCCCAGCGGTGCAGGGAGTTTGCGTCGGAGATTCGTCTGAGAAAGGGCAGTGCTGTGGCGGATTGCCGGAGTGTACTGGACCTTCTTTCATTAGGGGCTGCTAATGGAACGACTGTCATTTTGGAAGCAACGGGTGATGACGCAGCGGAAGCCATCAGTCTCATTACTGCTCTGTTCGAGGCACGTTTCAATGAAGACGATGAGTCTCAATAAATTGATGCCCGACTTGCCCTCAAATAAGGCGAACCACTTGACTTTTTTCCGCTTTGGTTTACAATGGTTCCTGTGACCTTTCGACTGTTTCTGTTTTCCCTGTTTCTATCTGTTACACTTGCCATCGGTCAGGAGCAACCAGGTACACTCCCGTCCCTCTTCGACGGCTGGGAAAAACCGAAGGTCCTCCTCTTCTTCACCGGGTTTCTTGATGGCTACATCGAACCGTGTGGCTGTGCTGGGATCGAACAAATGAAGGGGGGGTTGGGCAGACGGCATACCTGTTTGCAACAACTCGAAAACAAAGGTTGGGATGTTCTGCCGATTGATGCCGGAAACCTCAACGCTGGTTTCGGACAGCAGGAAGAACTAAAATTTAATTTCGTCATAGACGAAGCCTATCGGCTGATGAAATACCAAGCCGCCGGTGTCGGAAGCCGCGAACTGCTCTTTCCGACCGATGTGTTAATCCCCTATTCCGTTGATGTACCGGGAAATCCAAAGCGGTACACATCTGCAAACGTTGGGATCATGCAATTCGCGCCTGACCTAATGATGCCCTATCGGGTGCTCGAAAAAGCCGGAATGAAAATTGGTGTCGTTTCCGTTTTGGGAGATTCGCTACTCAAAAATATTACCAACGAAGACATTGTTTCGGAAAGTGCTGCGGCAAAACTGAAGGAAGTATTGATGGAACTCGATGCCAAACGATGCGACCGGAAAGTGCTGATCCTTCACGGAACAGACAATGAAATCAATCAGTTACTCGGTCAGTTTGCCCACCGGTTCGATTTTGTGTTGCCGAGTAACACCCCTGCCGAACCGCCGCTCCTACCGAAAAAAGTCGGCGATACGTTGGTTCTCGAAGTCGGCGAAAAAGGACGTTTTGCCATTGCGATTGGGCTATTCGACAATCCGGCATCGCCGATGCGGTACGAGCGAGTGCCACTTGATGCCCGATTCGATAACTCCCCCGCAATTTTGGAACTGATGAAAATGTACCAGATTCAATTGAAAGAGACAGGATTGGAAGGTTTGGGAATTCGACCGATTCCAAACACGCGAGGGGAAACGTTGGGAAATTATGTCGGTACGCAAGCGTGTGCCGATTGTCATGAGACTCAGACCCGTGTTTGGCGGCGGGCAGAACATTCCAAGGCGTGGCAATCGTTGAAAGAAACCGCCGTACCTGCCCGGGACTTCGACCCAGAGTGTATAGCATGTCACGTCGTAGGTTGGAACACAAAGGAACTCTTGCCGTACCGAAGCGGCTTCATGAGCGAAAAGGAGACTCCGCGATTGATGGACGTCGGGTGTGAGGCGTGTCATGGACCAGGCGAGAATCATGGTCGCGCCGAGATGGGCACCAATGCAACGTTACAGGGAAGTCTGCGCAACGCAATACGTTTGTCGGTCGAAAGTGGGGCGGCAAAAAAACAGTGTTTGACTTGCCACGACGGTAACAATTCGCCCCATTTCGACTTCGACACCTATTGGCAGAAAATTGTGCACAAGGAAGAGGAATTGTGAGTCTTGCTTGGACAGTCGCCGGCAAGGTTTGGAATACGGCACCTCAATTCTTCTCTGCTTCCTTGACGATTCGGATGGCATCGGCAAGACGCTGGACGGTCTCCTCATCTCGACGCATGACCTCCTCAAAATACTGGTGCAACACGTGACGGATTGTTTCCTCTCCTTGCCGTCCTTCTGCCATCACAGCAATCGGTACATCAAATCTGCCGAGGTCTCCCCACAGCCGGAGTCCTAGAGTCCGAACGGCTGGCGACTCACTTCTAATCAACTGTGTCAATGCTCGTTCGCCATCTCCGTGTGCCTCTGCAAAGGATTGTCGACACATTTCCGCCAGCGCGCGATCCTCTTGCGTTGCCGGCATCGTACCAAGCCAATTCGGCAATCGAATATCCGCGAACCGATACCGCTCCGATTGTAAAAGCACACACCCCTGGGAGTCAGTATGAAACGGTTGCGGTTGACTGACCGACTGCCAAACGAGTCGCTCGCCGTTTTTCGGTACGAAGCCAAGGATCGAACTCGTGTTCGGTTTTTGCCCTTCCGGCAGTTTCGCACTGTCCTGTGGTTCCGATACTTCGGCAAACGTGTCGATAAACACAACACTCTCGGTACCGGTCGAACTCACCACGCCGCGTGCTTTTTCCGTTTCGATCCGCAGTGGCTGATTCGCACTCAACGGACGTATAATGATCCGACCATAATCGACGAAAATGCCGGGCACACCCGACGCGTCCGGCGGCAACAAGCAAAGTTTGGCATCGCCGATCATTTCGATTCGGAAGCCGGCGGCAAGTTCAAACGTGCCCCGAAAGGGAGCCGATGCCAAGAGATATTGTTCCCCGTTCAAATCAAAGGGCAATGGGGACAATCGCCAAGGCGCGCCCGCCGATGCCGCGGAAAAAATCAAGTCTGAAGGAAAAGTCTGTACTGCGCGACCAATCACTCTGGGGGTTACTGCCACTGCGGACACCTGCGCTATCGGAGTAGGACTCGCAAACAGTTGCGGTGTGACTGCTACAGCAATCGGTTCCGGTGCTGCCGTTACTGCCTGCACCACAGCCGATACAATCGGTTCGTTCGGCGTTTCAACGGATTGCCAATCAGGTTGCCGGCTTGCTGGTTGCCACGCCGAAACAAGGAAGGAAGGCTGATCATTAGGGTGAACGGTTGATTCCGATTCCGTTCTCGGCGATGGTGAAATTGGCTGGAATGCAACAATCGATTCGGCTTCAGATTCCGTCGCTAGTGCTTCGCCCGTTTTGTTCTCGACGACAGGACCGCTTTCCATGCTCTCGGAAGGCGCGTCTTCCGACTCGAACGGTTCAAATCGGACAGGTTCCACAGGCGAAACATCGGCGGCTTCCATGAAAGAACTCTCTGCCGGTGCAACCGCAAACGGTGTGAAAGCCTCTGCCGCATAGGAAACTTGCTCCACGGATTCGACTGGTTCCATCCTGGCAAGCGAAATGAAGGATTCTGCAACTTCGGTTTGTTCCTCCTCTTCAAAAGGGATGTCGCCGCCTACGCCAGCAACGTAGTGGGGTGTATCTGACTCGGCAGTACCACGCGGGACAAAAGGATTCTCGTTGACAACGGTTTCCGGCTTGGGGGACTCAGGGTACTGCTCGGAGTACCACATTGTCCCCGGTTCTTTGTTGACTGTTTCTGACTCGATCAGGGAAAAGCGTTGTTTTCCCATTTGTTGCCAACCGAAAAGAAGAGCACAAATGAACAGTCCCAATATCGTGAATGACCAGAACGGCGTTCGTTTCTCTTCCGGTGCAGCCGGTACTACTGGGACGGGTTTTGGCGGAAACAAACGATTCCAAAGTGGAGCGAAGTAACTGGTTGTTGCCGGTTTTTCCGCTTTTGGTTCCGGTAGGGCTTCGTGGGGTTGAAAATGTGAAGGTGCCACAACGAGTGTCGGAGACTGTGTCGCCGGAGGTGACAACAACACGTCATAACACCGGAATCGACATTCCCTGCTGGTTCGCGCAGGTTCGCCGAGAACGTTGGACAAAATGTGATGGACGGACGCGATTTCGGCGAGGTATTTGTCAGCGGAGAGACAATAGGATTCAAATTTTTCTTGTACGCTACCCGACATTTGGTGATCGAGGTATTCTGCAACATAATTTGGGTCAAGTTCTTCCTGGTGATCGACGAGACCGGGTACGCCGAGTGATGGATTGCGCACGATGGAACGTATTCGCCGGAGGGTCGCTTCAGCATTCTTGTCCGCAGGGAGGAGTTGTTCCAATCGCCGATGCTGCTCGACATCGAAGACGTTATCTTCAAAAGCCAAAAGGGTTCGTAGCGAAAGCCGCATTGGGAAAATCAAATCGGGCAAGGTACTCTGTCTCTTGGCGAATCATGCAGAAATCTTGAAAACGCGTCAAGAGCAAAATAAACTTCCAAACTATTGACACTGCCGTTATCGTAGAGTAAAATGCGCAGTATCGGGTCAATGGCACAGTGCCGTTGACCATTCCTCTACTTTTCATGGGAGCAAGACCAACTATGTCAGGAAGAACTTCACGTCGTGATTTTATGAAAGCCGCCGCTTTGACGGGTGTCGGCTATTGGGCAATGGCAGGCAACGCAAGCAAAGCGCGGGCGCAAGCCAATGACAAGATAGGACTCGCCGGTTTCGGTACCGGCGGAAAAGGAGAAAGCGATATCGCGAGCGGTGCGAAATTCTGCGATGTCGTTGTCATCTGCGACGTCGATCGGCGCAGGTTGGCACAGGCACAAGAAAAATATCCGAACGCAAAAGCATACACCGATTACCGAAAGGCTTTCGATGAAATGGAAAAGAGTTTCGATACCGTAACGGTCAGTACTCCAGACCATAACCACACATGCATTTCGCTCAGGGCAATGCGAGCAAAAAAGCATTGCTACACACAGAAGCCACTTACCCGAACCATTTACGAAGCCCGAATGATGGGGCAAGTCGCTAAAGAAATGGGGGTCTGCACCCAGATGGGAAATCAGGGAAGCGGTTCAAACGGACTCCGTGAAGGTGCCGCTCAGGTCAAAGCGGGCGTACTGGGAACCGTGAAATCAGTCCACGTCTGGTCGAATCGCCCCATCTGGGCACAGGCACCGAATCGTCGGGAATCGCTTGAAAAATATTCCGAAAAGATCAGAAAGGATCAACCGGACGAGGCGGAACAGTTGATCACGTTGAAGAAAGCCGAACTGGATCGCGCTCTGGCGAACCTCGATTGGGAAAACTGGCTCGGTACTGCACCGGAACGTCCGTTCTGGGAGAAAATTTATCACCCCTTCGAATGGCGCGGATGGTGGGACTTCGGAAGCGGTGCCCTCGGTGATATGGCATGCCATACCGTCAATCTCCCCTACGCTGCTTGCGACCTGAAATTTCCAACTTCCGTGCAGGCAAAGTCCAGTGGACACGATTTCGACAGTTATCCTGGGCGGTCTGAAATCAAATTTGCGTTTCCGGCAACAGAAAATCGACCCGCTATCGAATTCTTCTGGTACGATGGTGGCTGGTTGCCGCCGACCGATCTCCTCGCAAAATTCGGGATGGCAAACCCGGCGAAGAGTGGCGCGCTGATCATCGGTGAAAAGGGAGCGATGTACTCTCCTGACGATTACGGCGGAAGATGGAATCTGATCGGCAACGATGGCGCAGCCCTTGAAAAACTCCCCACTGACCAACTGGAGTTTGTCAGGAACCGAGATGGTCATGATGGCGAATTCTACCGGGCAATCAGAGAAAACAAACCAGAAGAGTGCTTCTCAAACTTTCCCAATTATGCCGGTCCGCTCACCGAAACGATCCTGCTCGGCAATCTCGCCGTCTGGTCGGCTTCCAAAGAAAACGAGTGGGGCGAAAAGGTGGAATGGAATGCCAGGGATCTTCGAGTCACAAACCTTGCATCGTTAAAGACACCAGGCGTTGCTGCACTGGTCAAACCTGTGTACCGAGGCGACCACGGAAGTTTGGGCGAATCCATCCCCGCGCAAGGCAGGCGACCGGTAGTCAGACTGAGACCGAACCTCTTGTTGCGACGGCGCGTGCGATAGTCACATGAACAGGCGGTACGCCTCCCAATACCACACTGTTTGCAAGTTTCGGTTTAGGCTTTGAATCCGAGGTAGGTACTCGACGAACGGACGAGTGCAATTTAGCCAGTACTCCGGGTGAAAAAGGTGTGGAGGTCCGCACGTTGCCGCCCGCCGGTCGGTAACTTACCAATCGTCAAACTTGCAAACGGTGTTTCATGGAGCGTGCTTCCTTGACAACTCCATCGCGGAGGGATAGAATCAGCGGGGTTGTTACCCTTAACCTTTGGCGAAACCGATGAAGTACCTACACACTGGCATACCGACGACGGAAGAAAAAAATTGGGCAGGTCATGTTGCCTCGCTCGGTGTTAAAATCACAAATCCCGATGCCGATCCCCTCGGAATCGAATGGCTCAAGTTTGACCTAGATAGTCCGATGCACAAGGACATTCAGACCAAGCCTCACATGGCTTTTCAAGTCGATGATCTTGATGCCGCTGTTGCCGATCAAACGGTTCTGCACGCTCCTATGTCCCCAATGGACGGTCTGCGGATCGCTTTCATTGAGTATCACGGGGCGGTTATCGAACTTTGCCAGATGGGATAACCGTTTCATGGTACGCGCCGCATTTTTACTGCTTTTATGCCTCACCTTCGTTGTGTTGATCCATGCTCAACCGGCGGATGTTCCTGGTGCGCCTATTCCTACTGCGATGCCATCTGAACCGGCGAAACAGGGAATGACGTTCTGGGGACTCCTGCGTGCTGGCGGAATCATTGGCTATATCATCATGCTCCTATCGCTGGTTTCCGTTGCTCTGATGATTGAGTATGCCTTTTCAATCCGGCGGACAATACTGATGCCTCAGGGTTTTGCCGACGAAGTGCTGAAATGTCTCTCACAAGGTCAAGCGAACACGGCATTGCAGAAATGTCAGAACGATCCGAGTGCGCTTGCGCTGGTTTTGTATGCCGGTATGGCACAGTATGAATTCGGCTGGGAGTCCATCGAAAAATCGGCAGAAGAAGCAACGGCAGAGCAAGCGGCGCGGTTGTACCGCAAAGTCGAATATCTGAACGTGATAGGCAATATCGCGCCGATGATAGGATTGCTTGGTACGGTCGTCGGAATGATCAGTGCTTTTCAACAGATGGCAGATTCTGGAGGCTATGGTCGCGCCCCTGAACTTGCCGAAGGAATCTATCTGGCGTTGATCACGACGGTTCAGGGGTTGCTCGTAGCGATTCCTTGCCTGGCAGCGTATTCCCTTTTTTCCAACCGAATTGCAACACTGATCGCGGAGACAGCATTCGTTGCCGAACAAGTGTTACAACCGATCAAGAAAAATTTAGTGCGGAAACGGTAGCAGAACAGAAACGAACATCTTTCAGTTTTTTTCCGTTCCCGGTTCTTGTGTTGTGTCCCCTTTGACAATCCACCAGTCCCGCGTAGAATTTCCCCTAATGTTAATCCGAAAGATTGTAACGCTCATTCTCGTTTGTTGCTTTACCGCTTTGGCATCGGCAGAGCCGCAACTTGCCGTGCAACTTGACCGATCCGCCATCTATGAGGGAGAATCTTTTTTCTATCAACTCATCGTCACTGACACAACCCCCCTCGGCGACTCGCTGCCGGATACTTCCGCTTGGACGGATTTCGATATCCAAGCACGCAGACCACAAGTGGGACAGTCCGTCATGATTGGCAATGGGAGAACAACTACCGAACACCAAATACAGTTCAGCTACATTTTGACTCCCAAACGCGCTGGTTCGCTTACGATTCCTTTGCCCAAAGTTACTCTGCATGGTCAGACGTTGTTGCCGCATTCAGTCAGCATTGGAGGAAGGCGGCAAAGCGTGCCGAATACTTCCATTGCCGTCCGCGTGTCCAACCCAGACGATCAGGACATCGTTTTTCTGTCAATAGAAACAAACCGCAGTCGGCTCTATCCGTTACAACTGCTTGAAGTTACGCTCGTCATCCAAATCAAAGGTTTGCCGGGTCGGTATGCTGACACTGCCCCTCTCGCACTGTTACAACAACCGCCGCAGTTGCAGATTCCTTGGGCTGACAACGATCCCCAAAGTTTTCTTCCCAGTCAAAAGTTAGACAGTTGGCTCGGTGGTTTCCGAGTGCGCTCGCCACAGCGCGGCTTTGCTATCAACGATTACGCCAGTAGCGGTTTCGGCGGTCTGGGTGTGTTTCCTTCTTTTGGTGGATTCGATGACGACATTTTCAAGCGCAATCCGCTACAATTTTCCAGTACGCCCAAGCAGATCAGGCGAGCCGATGTGTTTGGCAACGAAACAATTTACTGGGAGTACCGATTTACCCGAGCACTCTTCCCACAGGGATTCGGCAGTTTCTCCTTTGGTCCCGTGACGCTTAGAGGAGTGTTGCCCGTTGCCGACCCTGTCAACCCAGGGGAAATCATTGGACAGTCTATTTACGCCATTACCCGACCCGTGAGCGTTGACGTTGTCGATGTGCCACTCGGGAATCGTCCTGCCGACTATATCGGTGCTTTCGGATCGTTCCGTTGGGACGCAACTCTCACTCCTCAAAAGGCGCGGGTAGGAGATCCGATGACGCTTTCACTACGCCTCTCAGGGCAAGGGTCAACGGTAAACGTTCGACCAATAAACTTGTCGGAAAATTCCGAGGTATCCGCGAACTTTCGGATACACCCGCCCACCGAAGAGGTGACAGACCAATCCTGTACCTACACGTACACAGTTCGCCCCATGCATTCGGGAATTGTTGTGTTTCCACCTATTTCCGTTTCCATATTCGACGTGGATAGTGAAAAGTTCGTCTCACTGCAAAGTTTGCCCATTCCACTGGAAATTGCCGACTCGGAGTTCGTGCAATCCCCAACGTTGTTCGGAAGCATTCCCGATGGCAACATGCAACTTGCAGAAGGAGGACTCTTTGCGAATAAAACGGTGCCGACAGAGCGACTTCCACCGGTGACCTTCTTCCAGTGGGCTATGACAGTATCGTTGCTTTTAATCGGGTATGTGTTCATGATCGCCGGTGTTATGTTGCTGCGGTGTCAATGGGTGAAACCAAAAAGGCAGCGGCGACGTGGGGCACTCAACCGAGCAAAAAACCGACTAGCGGGCATTTCGTCGGTGCTGTGCGGAAAGGGAGCCGTCAACCTCGTTGAAATCAGTGGTGAATTGCAGGGAATCTTTTTCGGCTACGTTGCCGACAAAGCGGACGGCGTGGAACATGGTATGACAACAAGTGATGTGTGTCGGCATCTTTCCGAGAGCCGTGTGCCGGAAGCATTGGTTAGTGCTATCCGAGCAGCACTGGAATCATTGGATGCGGTAAAGTACGGCGGCATGGACATTCGGTCATTGGATGAACTGACGATCCTTTTCGGAACGCTT
>Ga0082212_10012099_pt1 | contig 10888 bp, 7 predicted proteins | sample TergutNt197P3_FD_71548 | JGI IMG/M metagenome (GOLD analysis project Ga0082212, IMG submission 71548) | Neocapritermes taracua P3 segment gut microbial communities from Petit-Saut dam, French Guiana - Nt197 P3 | ecosystem: Host-associated > Arthropoda: Insects > Digestive system > Gut ...
AAAAAGACCGCCCTTCCTTCCGAAAAGCGGCCTGTGAATTTTTTTTGCGCTATGTAGTTGTAGTTAGCTGTAGATCAACTCCTCCCTGATTACCTCTTCGGCCCGCGCGCGGATATTGTTCACTCTGCCCACCCAAAGCATTTGATCGCGGGACTTCAAATCATCCGTCACGCCCTCTGCCGCTGCCATTTGCGCGGTCAGCAGTTCCATCCGCGCCTCCGCCGTCTCCTGTATCTCCAGCAGGTGCGTCCAAAGGGTGCACTGCGTCAGCATGTGCGTGTGCAGCAGGGGCCTGTGTTCCCGCAGGTAAGATAGCCGCGCCCGGCCCCAGCGGTTCAGACTGCCCTCCGGCTGTGGCGGCAGCGCCAGGTCGGGAATATAGTAGCCCTCCGGCGACAGGGTGTAGGAAATCCCGATTTCCTCGTTGGTGTGGTGCGGTGCTAAACTGGTCATGGCTGTGCGCCTCCTCATAAAATGTTTGGTGCTATCAGTATAGCGCTGGTGCAGGGAAATAAGCAAGTGTGCGACGGCTGAATCCGTTGCTAATGATTATAATAACATTGTAATTATTATAATCGCTAAAGATATGCAGGACACGCTGCGAAGAATTTTAACTACGAGTTATTTAAATTATTTTGATTTTTCTTGACTTGTCGTTCAGGGTGTGTTATACTACCCTCAAGCCATAGAGGGAGGCGCAGCGAACATGAAGCGCAAAATCACGGAAAATTTGCTCCAATGGAAAGGCAAGCCGGTCCGGATGCCGCTGTTGGTCTACGGCGCGAGGCAGGTCGGGAAGACGCATATTATCCGCGAGTTCGGGGATACGCATTACAAGAACGTCGCCTATTTCAACCTCGAAACCAATCAGACAGTCGCATCCTATTTTTCTGACAACATCGAGCCGGAACGCATCCTGCGCTTCCTTGAGACGGAATCGCGCGAGCGGATTGTCCCGGGGGATACGCTAGTGATCTTCGATGAGATACAGTCCTGCCCCCGTGCGCTGACCTCCCTGAAATACTTCAACGAACAGACACCGGAATACCATATCATCGGCGCGGGCAGCCTGTTGGGCGTAGCAATCAACCGCGAAAATTACTCGTTCCCGGTGGGCAATGTGGATTCCGTGACGATGTTCCCGCTGGATTTCGAGGAGTACCTGTGGGTGCTTGGTGAAGAAATGCTTTGCGAGGAAATCAAGCGGGCCTTTCGTTCCAACGAGGCGCTGCCCGGCGCGCTCCACGAAAAGGCGCTCGATATATACCGGCAATATCTGATCACAGGCGGAATGCCGCGGGCGGTTTTGGAGTTCGTGGAGACCAAAAGCCTGCTGACCGTGCCCGACGTGCAGAACAAGATCATCAACGACTACATCGCGGACATGGCGAAATACGCGACCAACACGCAGAGCGTGAAAATCCGCGCGGCATATCACTCCATCCCGGTGCAGCTTGCCAAGGAGAACAAAAAGTTCCAGTACAAGCTGGCGCAACGGGGCGGCACGGCGACCATCTTCGGCGAGGCGATCGAGTGGCTGGACTTTGCGGGCGTGGTGCTGAAATGCGAGCGGGCGGAGCATGGCTTGATGCCCGTTTCCGTCTACCGCGACCTTGCGAGCTTCAAGCTATATATGAGCGATGTGGGCCTGCTCACCATGAAAAGCGGGATTTCGCAGGCAACGATTCTGGCGGCAGGGGAAATCGAGAACACCTTCCTCGGCTCCGTCACCGAAAACTACGTGGCGCAGGCACTGCGCAGCAACCGCCACGGCCTATATTATTGGACGAGCGAGGGGACGGCGGAGCTTGATTTTGTGCTCCAAATCGGCGGCGACATCATCGCGGTCGAGGTGAAAACCGGCACACGCACCAAATCGAAAAGCCTGAACATGTTCGTGACAAAATACAAGCCCGCCTATTCGATCCGAATTTCCGCAAAGAATTTTGGGCTGGAAAACAATATAAAATCCGTTCCTCTGTATGCCGTGTTTTGCATTTGAATAGCAGGCTCGCCGAAGAAAGCGCATAATTTTCGGCGGGCTTCGCTCTGCCCTCACATATATAATGGGCGAAAAAGCGGGAAACCAGAAAGAAGAACAACGAAAGTATTTAGAAAAACACAACAATGGATAATCGCTTATGCATCTTGCTTTTTCTGTTGGTATTTGATAAAATAGCTAAAGAGAACACAACAGAGAAGGAGGGGCAAAGCGCATGGCTTCACAGCTAAAGCATAGTATCGGCTGCTTCACGGCAGACTTTCGGAATAACAAGGTGGCGGTTGGTGGCAAGGCGTTCCCCGCTGGGTTCTTCTTCTGCAACGCGCTGAATGAATATTGGCGGGAAGCCCCGAAGGGCGAACACAGCAAACCCGATGGCGGCTGGCTGATTGCGAACCGCCTGATTTCCACCCATCAGCCGATGTGGAATGCCGAGGACAATCTCGTGCTCGGCTATTTGGACGAGGCGGAAGCGGCGGGGTTGCGCGATAATATTCAGTACATTTTGAAGGTCATCGCCAAAGCCAGGCCATTCAAATATTTGGATTTACAAGCAGAAAAGGAACGCTGCGAGGCTTTGTTCGGGCCGGAAAGCGTGAGGCGCATCAATCAATATTTGCGGGAAAAAGCAAGACACACGCTGCAAAGCGGCGGCTACTGGCTGCCCGGCAATCGGCCCAATCGCGATGAAATTAGCCGACTCGCCGAAGAAGAAAATCATTTGCGGGATTTCATTTCCACGCTTGACTTTTACAACAAGCTTGGCCCGGACATGAATGCCGCCTGGGATTTCGGCAAAGGCTTTACGGAACGGCTGCCCGCTCTTGAAAGGCGCGACGAAAACCACTTGGTTCAGCTTGCGATGGAGTGTATGGAGCAAGTGCCGTTTGGCCGGTGGAATCAGCCGTTTCGGAAAACGCTGTTGCCCGATGTGGAATATGCTGCAATGCCGAAAAAGCCGAGGAGCGGCAACTATGTTGTCGGCAAGCGCATGACATTTACAAGGTTCCGGGATTTTCTCGTAGCGGACTTTTTTGAGGGGCTGCACGTTGGACATTATCCGCAGCGCTGCGAAAACTGCGGGCGGTATTATCTGAAAACCAATGCCCGCTTCCAGAAATACTGCACCTACACCGACCCAAACGACCCGCTCAAACGCTCCTGCCAGGCGGTGGCGGCGGCAAGGGGGCGAGAAGCCAAGGAAAGCTACGCAGACCATCCTATAAAGGCTGCCTGCGAAAGCCGCTTGAAGGTCATTCGTATCCAGTTGAAGCGAGGGCGAATCACCGAAGAACAGGCAAGGGCGGCGAAAAGAATCGCCCAGGAACGGCGCGACAAGGCGCTTGGGGACACTGTTTACGCCAATACGCTCTACCTGCGGGAGATGGAGCAGGCTTTGATTTATGAGGCGGCAGGAATCAAGCTGTAGGCTGTCCGTGAGGAGGTGGGGAATATGCGCTGGTTCATCCCGCTTGAGCAACTATTTATGTATCGGCTGAAAAAAGCACCGCCGGATATGCGGCTGAACGACTATATTGTGGAGTGCAAGCGCACAGGTGACGAACAATACTTCGCCTATTTTCTCCACCATTATGAAGCTACGCTCAACATTCGCGCTGAAAAATTTTGCGAGCGTTACGGGCAGTTACAGCATTTTCAGGACATCAAGCAGACCATCGTGGCGGCGATGTTCGCCAAGCTGCACGACTACGACCCGACAATAGGCGCAGACTTCACGCAATACACAGACCTGTATGTTGCCGAAGCGGTGATTGACTACATACGGCAAGGCTGCGGCGCGGTGTCCATCAACGAAAGCGCTTTTGACACGCTTCGCGAAATCACGGCGATTTATTACGCCGATCCGCAGGCTTCGGTGGAGGAGCGGTTGCGGGAAATCAAAAAGCAAAAGGGTTATGACGAGAAAAAAGTCCATGAGTTCCTGCGTTACGGCGAACTGTTTCGCTACTCAGCCAGCCTGAATGATGTGGAGGTTGACGAGGACGCAGGACATGTTCCGCTTGCCGAGAGCATCGGCGATCCATTCGGCAATCCCGAATACATCGTGCTGAAAAAACTGTTCATCGAAGCAATCGCCGCCGCGGTGGATGCTCTTGGCTATCGGGACCTGCGCCTGTTCCTGCACTATATTGGCTTGCGACGTATTGGCGATGGCTTTACCGACGACGAGCCGTTGTCAAAGACGACGATTGCGGCGCACTCGCAGATCGGCTCGGTTGATGCCGTCAACAAGCGGTTCAAGCAAATCATCCGCAAGATTAAGGACGAGCTGGAAAAGCAGGGTTGGGTTGAGGGGAAGAGTACGCCGAAGCTATCCGAATCACCATCGAAGAAAATCCGCATAAGCAAAGCTGCATTTGAAACAATCGCCTATGCCGTTCGCAAATGGGAGCAGTCAGGCAAGCCGGATTTCAATATGATTTTCAATTTTGCGGAGGAAGTGGGTGGCAGGATGGTGTTGGAGTTCTTGGGGCTGTGGGTGTATTGAGTTGCTGAAAGAAGAATCTCAGCGCGGTGAGTTGAACAAGACTTTCATCAAGCGGGTGTTCGATCCGGGGTATTTCGGGTGGGCAGGTTAAGCCGGTGAGAGTTCCTGTCGTGGTATTTCACCTGGCAACAAAGCTCGGAGGAGATTGAGAAGATTGTTGCTGAGGCGTTGGCGAGGTATTTTGAGGGAAAGGGCTAAGCCTCAACAATTCACTTACATTTTCCCTTGCAACCCATTCCATAATCTGCTATAATATTCACATCATCGCTATAAATCGTTTTCGCCATTGGGAGGCCACCATGCAAAATGTGATCCGCGAATACCACCAAGCTGTTTGCGAGGCGTATCGCCTTGGCAATATAGAAACCGCCTTTAATGCGCCAATTAAAGCGCTGCTAACGCATTTCGGCTGCAAGGCGCGTGATTTATCGGGAGAACGCAAGGGCGCGGTGGGCGAAAACATCGACATCAAGTTATGGCGCGGCGAACAGGAAACCGCCGAAACCGAGCCATTTGCGGGTGTTGAAGTGAAAAAAGTAGGCGGCATTGACAAGCGCGCCCTTACCAACATCAAAACTGAGGTTGCTCGTTATGGAAACGTCATTTTGACTGACAATCTTGAGTGGCGCTTTTGGCGGGCGGGCGATCCGACAATGTACGCCGGTGTGAAGCTCATGGAGCTTGAAAACAATAGACTTGTGTTGAAGCCGGACAGCGTGGAGTTATTTATCAGCCTGCTTGAGGATTTTATGCTCCTCGATCCCACGCAAATACGATCCTCCAAACGGCTGGCGGAGTATATGGCGTTACACGCCAAGACCATCCGCAGCGTAATCCTTGGTATACTCAAAGAGGACGAGTTTGGGCAGCCGTTGCTGGACGACAGGCAGCGCAGTCTGCCGCTGTTTGATGAGATGTTTGGCCTTTACAGCAAAATCCGGGACGACCTTCGCCCGGCGCTGACATCCCGCGATTTTGCGGACATGTATGCGCAGACCATTGTTTATGGCCTGTTCATCGCTCGGTATAATGACACCACGCCGGACAGCTTCAACCGCTATGAGGCCATCGGCAACCTGCGGCAGGAATCGGCTTTGCTCAAGCAGTTCTTTTCGCATATCACCACCACGGCGGGCGACCGGCACCCAACGCTGGAGGCCGTGATTGATAAGCTGTGTAACCTCTATCGAATATGCGATATAACGCACTTGCTTGACCAGGACGAAAGCAAAGACACCATCGTCCATTTTTACGAGGAGTTCCTGCAATCCTATGATCCGGCGCTGCGCAAGTCGCTGGGCGTGTTTTATACGCCCTATCAGGCGGTGCGCTATTTAGTGTCTATGGTGGACAAGGCCTTGATTGAAGATTTTGGGATTCCCAAGGGCATTAGCGACAACAGCACCGCCGAAATCACCGTGAAAACCCAACCATACCCGGTCTATCTCAAGGGCTCAAAAAAGCCGACCATGATAGACGAAAAGACCATTCAAGTCCCGAAGATCGCTATCCTCGATCCGGCCTGCGGCACGGGCACGTTCCACGCCGAGATCATCAAATATGTCAAAGAAAAATACTTTTCCGATGGGCGGGCAGCGTTTTACCAGGACTACATACAGCAGGAAAACGGCCTTCTTTCGCGCCTGATCGCCTTCGAGATCATGATGACCAGTTACGCCGTCGCCCGGCTGAAAATCCGCCGCACGATTGAGGAAACCCTCGGGGCCGCGCCGGATAAGCAGCTTCCGGCCAAAATATACTTGACCAACACCCTCGCGCCGCCGCATTCCGATATTGAGCGTAGCGAGCAAATCGCTTTCATGGACTTCTCGGCGGCCATCACCGACGAGGCGTATAAAGCCGACACGTGGAAAACCCGCCGCCCCATCAAGGTCATTATCGGCAACCCACCTTATCTCAGAGGATCAAAAAACTCCTATGATATATCAGCGTATAAAACTGAAACAGATGGCGTGACGGATTTCGGCGAGCGCAAGCATGGGTTAGATGATGACTACGTGCAATTTTTCCGCTTCGCGCAGGAGATCATTGAACGCAACGGCGAGGGCATTCTTGCCTATGTGTCGAACAACGGCTATTTGGATAATCCCACCTTCCGGGGTATGCGGGCCAGCCTGCTGCGCACCTTCGATAAAATTTTCATCGTCAATTTGCATGGCAGCGCGAACAAAAAAGAAACTGCCCCTGACGGCAGCAAAGATGAGAATATTTTCGAGATTAGACAGGGTGTGTCACTGTTCATTGGAATAAAAACGACTACTAGCGCCGCCTGGGCTAAAGTGTATTACAGCGACTTATGGGGATTACGAGATCAAAAATTCCAAAGCCTTGAGAGCGCTGATTTCACATTTGAGGAGCTAACGCTTGACCCTAAACAGGCATATTTCATTCAGTTTGGCAGCGATAGCAAAGAGTCATACGAAAGAGGCATAAGCATTGCTGAACTCTTTCAGGTTAGCGTGACCGGCGTGCAGACGAATAACGATCCTGCTGCGATTGCACCGACTAGAGAAGAACTCAATCGCCGCATAGGTATTGTCAGACACGCAATAGATGACACGCCGATACATAAGCTGTGGGGCAAATTCAGTACTGGGCAGAGCGCGAAAAAAATTCAAGATGATGTGTTGCATGGCGATGGCGTTATTGCATCTATTACGTTTCGACCCTTTGATAACCGCTGGACATATTATTCTGGCATTTCTTGCGGTTGGATGCATCGGCCACGCGAAAAAAAGACTATGGGACAATTGCTTATCAACTCTGAAACACCAGCAGGAAAAAATGTGGGGTTAGTTTTTACCCGAGGCGATTCCACTCCAGATGAATTCACGATGGTCTTTGTGAGCGACACAATTATTGATAACCGAATAACTGTAGCTGCAGCGTCAGCAAACTATGCATCAATCGCTCCGTTGTATACCCATCAAGAACTAGGCGACACCTGGACAGCCAACCTTGCCCCCGAAGCCCTTGACCGCCTGACCGCGCACATGAGCCGCAAACCGGAGCCCATTGAGGTGTTCGACTACATATACGGTCTACTGCACGACCCGGTGTACCGTGAACGGTTCAACGAGTTTCTCAAGCGGGATTTCCCCCGCGTGCCCGTCGTCAATAACGAAGCCGACAGGGATAACCCCGATGCGTTCTATGTAAGCGAGGAGATGTTTGAGGCTTACGTGAAAGCGGGCAAGCGCCTGCGTGACCTGCACTTGCTGCGGGCGGGCGATGAAGCGCCGCTGACGATAGAACCCGCCAACCCCGGCGACATGGTGATCGGCAAGGTAAAGTATGCGGGTGGCTGGCTGCACATCAACGCCACCACACGCATCGGCGGCATATCCGAGGATGTATGGGCGTACCGCATCGGTGGGTATCAGGTGCTGGATAAGTGGTTTAAATCCCACCGGGGCGAGGTCTTTGATGAGGAGAAATACACGCATATTAGCCAGGTGGTGTTTGCGCTGGAGATGACCACGGTGTATCAGGGGACGCTTCAAAGAATGCATGACGAAAACGAAACCGATCAAGCAATATAGCTAACTTGAGATGATACAGGAGGCGATCACATGAACGAGATCAACGAAATAAGACGACAGTTTGAAAACGGTCAGTGGCAGTTGTTTATTCAGAAAATCACCATTGATAAGATTCGCGGTTGGAACGGCCAAACCGTGAGCTTTCGGTTCCCTGTATGTGCTGTGGTTGGGGAAAATGGTTCAGGGAAAAGCACTATACTGCGTGCGGTTGCATGTGCCTACACGAACAAACCTAAAGAAAGCACATATTTTCCTTCGCGTCTTTTCTTGAAAACTCGATGGGATGAAGCGAGTGTCCCAAGAGATGCGTCAATAGCATACGAAATAAAGCGCGGAACCGATACCGCTAAAGGAAAATGGAAAAAAACGAATGATTGGGGATATACCCCAAAAGGTAAACGTCCTGAAAGGCATGTTGTTCTTCAGGATATATCGAGAACCTTGCCACTTGACGCCGCTGCGGGCTACGCTAAAATAGCGAACAGTTCTATTGAGGAAATGAGAACAGCTGTCCCTATTGCCGAAGAATACATGAAAGCATACTCGGATATTATGGGAGACAATTATTCATCAGGCCGCATCCAACCTATAGCACGCAGAAAGATTGGTTTGTATACTAGAAGCTGCGGAGAGGTTTCACAATTTCACCAAGGCGCTGGTGAGGATACTTTGTTAGACTTAATGCTTGTGCTGCAAACGATTCCACATGATTCTCTTCTTGTAATAGACGAAGTCGAATCGGCTTTGCATCCAAAAGCACAGCGCCGATTGATGCGCTTTTTACTAACGCTTGCGCGGCAAAAAAAGCTGCAAATCATCGTTTCTACGCATAGCCCATATGTATTAGACGAGATTCCTCCTGAAGGCAGAATCTTAGTAAAGAAACTGTCAAACGGAGGCAGAGATATTCAATATCGTGTTTCAACTGATTACGCCTTGGGTCAAATGGATGATCAAAAGCATCCTGAGCTTTATATTTATGTAGAGGACAAGGAAGCGAAAATACTCTTGCACGAAATTATAAAAAATGATATAGACGCTTCTCGTGTTGACATAAGATATGTTGGTGATCAAGACGTCGTAAGAACCATGGGTAGATTATGTAAAGACGATAAAGTGCCTGGCAAGGGAATTGCTTTTTTAGACGGTGACGCGCAAAGCCATAACTGCTTTTTGTTACCGCTAGGCGGAGCACCAGAGATTGTTGTTTTCCAAGGGCTTAAGGCATTAGAGTGGAACGGCCTTGATGCACGGTTTGGTTTAGGTGCTGGTGATTTGTATGCAGTTTTTGATGATGCAATAACAGCACCAGATCATCACGAATTTACTAAACGAATAGGAGATCGGTTAGGAAAGAGCAAGGACTACGTTTGGAGCATATTTGTCGAGGAATGGTGCAAGCAGTGTTTAGCAACAGAAGAAAGAGCCCGAATCGTTGGGAATGTTCGCAGTGCTTTGCCAGATGATAGCGGAGCTTCTTAATAGAGAAGGTTTGATAAGGCCCCGAACCAAAATCAGCGACATTTTAGTGAGGGGGTTCGTTTTTGGATTTCCGTTTGGTTCGTATGCGTTCCGTTTGGTAGTTCGATCAAGAGATACAGGGCCGAAAAAACGGCGTGGCATAATGGTTTCTGTGGAGTACTCGAAGCGGCTTTTCTGCCCTACACGAGTGCCGCGAATTGCTTTACGAGGGCCGAAATCCTTGTTTTTTAAATCCTTCAAAGTGGCCCGCCATCTTCATGATGGTGGGCCACTTTGTGTTCCTATTGCTTCTCCCGCACCGGCTTCATCTCAGCCGGCCCTGGGGGCGAAAGCTGTATACGCGGGACCAGCACTGGCGCGTATTCGTAGCTGTAGGTCTCGGGGGTGAATTTCCCGCAGGCCTCCCACAGTGCGTCTATATGTGGCGAGCTTTTAAACTATGCCGCCCTAATCCAGGCAGGCGTGGTTTTTATATAACTTTCAATGTGAGAGGAGGTGAGAATATGAAAGCAAAACGGCCACAGGGCTACGCTGTTATTTTTTATGAATCCGATAAAAAATACATCAAGCCCTTGCAGGAAAGCAAATTATCGGATATTCAAAAGGAATGTCTGATGCAGTTAGCCGACGATGTGAAGCAGAGAATCTATCTCGGCGAGTGCGTGGACGTTGTTGATCTTGAAAACGGAAAATCCATTTGTCAATTCAATATGGAAAACTTCCGAATGACAAAGTACCAGGTCGAGAGCCTTGCCAGAACAATACTTCCAGACGTGCAAGAGTATTTTTCAAAAGAGGAAAACCAAATTGCGTATGAAAAGTGGAAGGCAGAGCGCGACCAAAAGAAGTAGTCCATATAAAAAACAGCCCATCACCAAGTTTTCTCGGTGATGGGCTGCCGTTTCTATCTCAGATATAAACCTCTACCGTGATGTCCTGCCACTGATTTTCCCGCAGGTAACCCCCGGCAGCCTTGCGGAACGCTCTCGCCATCCCGCTGTCGATGGTAAACTCGAAGTAGAGCCTACGCCTCCCTTGTGCTAATGGCCGCCTGCGCCGCAGCCAGCCTGGCAATCGGCACGCGGAAGGGCGAGCAGCTCACGTAGTTCAGCCCGATGGCATGGCAGAACTTCACGCTGGAGGGATCCCCGCCGTGTTCGCCGCAGATGCCCAGCTTGATATTCGGGCGGGTGAGCTTGCCGCCTTCCACGGCCATCTTCACCAGCTTGCCCACGCCGCTCTGGTCCAGGCGGGCGAAGGGGTCGTTCTCGAAGATCTTCGTGTCGTAGTAGGAATCCAGGAACGCGCCCGCGTCGTCGCGGCTGAAGCCAA
>Ga0082212_10012100_pt1 | contig 10888 bp, 10 predicted proteins | sample TergutNt197P3_FD_71548 | JGI IMG/M metagenome (GOLD analysis project Ga0082212, IMG submission 71548) | Neocapritermes taracua P3 segment gut microbial communities from Petit-Saut dam, French Guiana - Nt197 P3 | ecosystem: Host-associated > Arthropoda: Insects > Digestive system > Gut ...
ACAGCGCGCACCGCTGGACGCCCGACGTGCCGATGGTGATCCCGGAAGTAAACCCGGAACATATCGGGATCATTACAAGCCAGCGAAAACGACTGGGGACGGAACGCGGTTTCGTCGCAGTCAAATCCAACTGCTCTATCCAGAGTTACGTACCCGCGTTTCATCCCCTTAAGGACAAGTTCGGCCTGGACCGCGCGCTCGTGTGCACATATCAGGCGATATCCGGCGCGGGCAAAACCTTCGAAACATGGCCGGAAATGCTGGACAACGTGATACCTTACATCGGCGGCGAAGAAGAAAAATCCGAAATGGAGCCGCTTAAGGCGTGGGGCAAGATCGTCGGTGACGTGATAGTAAACGCCGATTCACCCGCGATAACAACGCAATGCGTCCGTGTCGCGGCAACCGACGGGCATCTGGCCGCCGTATTCATGTCATTTAAGAACAAGCCGGAGATCGACGAGATAAAACAGATCTGGCGCGAATTCAAAGGCCGCCCGCAGGAACTCGGGCTTCCATCGGCCCCGAAACAGTTCCTTCACTATTTCGAGGAGCAGGATCGGCCGCAAACAAAACTCGACCGTATGCTCGAAAACGGCATGGCAGTCTCACTGGGGCGCCTGCGCCCGGATACGCAGTATGATTACAAGTTCATCGCGCTGAGCCACAACACCCTGCGCGGGGCTGCCGGCGGCAGCATATTGCTCGCGGAGCTCCTGTGCGCCGAGGGGTATATTTAGGAGGTTTTATTATGAAAACACCGGTTTTTACAGGTTCGTCGACCGCTATCGTCACACCGTTTCGTGACGGTAAGGTAGATTATAAAAAGCTCGCCGAACTCATCGACTTTCAAATCGCCGGCGGAACCGCCGCTATAACGATCTGCGGGACTACAGGCGAAAGTTCCACACAGTCCCTCGAGGAACATATCGCAACTGTCGATTTCTGCGTCAAGCATGTAAACAGCCGCGTCAAAGTAATCGCGGGCGCGGGCAGCAACGATACGCAGGCTGCGCTATTCCTGTCGCAGGAAGCGGAAAAGTCAGGCGTTAACGCCCTGCTCATGGTTACGCCGTATTATAACAAAACAACGCAACGCGGGCTTATCAAGCACTTTACTTTCGTAGCCGACAGAGTCAGCGTCCCTATAATACTTTACAATGTACCCAGCCGTACAGGGATGTCGTTCACGTCTGAGACATATAAAGAACTTTCAAAACATCCGAATATCAACGGCGTAAAGGAGGCCTCCGGCAGTTTTTCTCTGATCGGCACAACGCTCGCTTACTGCGGTGATGAGTTCAACATATGGAGCGGCAACGACGAGGATACAGTGCCGATAATGTCTATCGGCGGCAAAGGCGTCATATCCACTTGCGGCAATATCATCCCGTCGGTAATGGCTGACATAACAAAGCTCTGTCTCGCCGGTGATTTTCAAAGCGCCGCAAAGCTCCATATCAAGTATCTCGACCTTATGGGCAAACTTTTCATAGAAGTCAACCCGATGCCGGTAAAAGCCGCGATGAACCTTATGGGTATGGACGTCGGCGAGCCGAGGCTGCCGCTTTGCGACCTCGCCCCGGAGAATCTGGAGAAACTGAAAGCAGCATTAACGGCGGTCGGGTTGATTGAGTGTGGAGTGTGAAGAGTGAAGTGTGGAGTTACTCAATTGAGAGCCACAGTTCACTACACGAAGTGTCATTCTGAGTTTACGAAGAATCTCCAAGCGCCTGTACTGCAATGCATTAAGATCCTTCGCAAAGCTCAGGATGACACTTACAGAGGTTTATAGAGGGATTCAATTCTCAATTCTCAATTCTCAATTCTCAATCCTAATCAGCAGGAGGGCACTATGCTTCACTTAATCATCTCCGGGTGTAACGGGTATATGGGGAAAGTCGTTGCCGGGATAGCGGAGAACGATGCTGATATCACCATTGTCGCCGGGTTTGACGTGAATACTGAAACGCGGGATGTCTTCCCGGTATACTCTGACCCTGCGGAGTTCACCGGAAAATCAGACGTTGTAGTTGATTTCTCCAACCCCTCGGCGCTCGGCGGCTTACTTGCGTACTCCATATCGGCTAAAACTCCGCTGATCCTCTGCACGACCGGATACTCACCTGAACAACTAAAGCAGATCGAAGAAACGGCGGAACATATCCCTGTGTTCAAATCCGCCAACATGTCTCTCGGGATCAACCTTCTGGCCGATCTCATCAGACGCGCCTGCGCAGTCCTCGGAGAGGCATACGATGTTGAAATAGTAGAACACCACCACAGACGCAAAGTGGACGCGCCCAGCGGCACAGCCTTGATGCTGGCCGCCGCCGCCGCCTCTTCCCTGCCGCGCGAATCAGAGTATATCTATGAACGGCACAGTAAAAACCGGCCCAGAGAAGTAAGCGAGATCGGCATATCCTCCGTTCGCGGCGGCACTATCGTCGGGCAGCACGACGTCATTTTCGCCGGCCTCGATGAAGTCATCGAATTAAAGCACACAGCGTCGTCCCGCGATGTATTCGCAGTCGGAGCGATAAGGGCCGCAAAGTATATAGTTAATGTAAAATCGCCAGGTCTATACGACATGAGCGATATACTGAAAGTTTAATTATTAAACTATTTACGTTAAATTGATGTTGATTTTACACAAATATCATGATAAAATTACACTGTGGAGGTGGTTCACATGGATATAGACGCAGGCAGCAAAGAATACATAGACATAAACGACGCTCTTGGTCGTATCGGCGGAAATGAGGGGCTTTACAAGAAGCTCCTGACACGTTTTACCGAGGGGAATTACCTTGACGCGATATGCGAAGCCCTCGAAAAAGGGGATATGGAAGAATCCGCCCGCGCGGCGCACACGCTCAAAGGTGTCAGCGCAAATCTCTCACTCGTTAAAATCCAGACGCTCTCGATCGAACTGGAACACGCGATCAAAGAAAATTCGGATCACTCCGCGAAACTCGATGAATTAAAGCAGGCTTTCGTCACAACGCTTGAGAAAATCGCGGAGATCACATAAGTAAGCCCGGTTCGCTTGCTAAAACTCTGAAACAATCACTGAGAATTAATGAACAAAAACGCCCGGACCGCGCAAACGAGGTATAAGCTTTATGGGTAATAATGACGGTGATATCATCCTAATCGTCGATGATGATTTCATAAACCGAATGATACTGCGTGAAATACTGCAGGACGATTATCAAATATATGAGGCTGCAAACGGCGCCGAGACTTTTAAGATCCTCTATGAGGATAAAATTCTGCCGACAGTCGTCCTTCTCGATATCATCATGCCCGATATTGACGGTTTTCAAGTGCTTGAGCGGATCAAAAGCGAAGATGAGACGAAAAACATTCCGGTATTATTTATAACCGCAGCCGACTCGGACGAAACCGAGTCCCGCGGCTTGAAAATAGGCGCGGCGGATTATGTAACCAAACCATTCAACCACGACGTCGTCAGGGCCCGTGTGGACAATCACATCAACCTGGCGCGATACCAGCATGGACTTGAACAAATGGTCGTAAAAAAAGCGGCCGAAGTCACAAAGACCTACGAGCAGACCCTCGAAGTCCTCGCAACTATAATCGAGTACAGGAACCTCGAGTCCGGGGCTCACATCAGGAGGACCACGCTTCTCACTGAAGCAATGGTCAATAAAATGCTGACTATCGAAAAATTCAAAACAGCGCTTTCAGAGGTGAACATACATTCTCTTATTAAAGCCTCCGCGCTGCACGATATAGGAAAAATAGGAATCCCTGACAGCATCCTGCTGAAGCCGGGTAAGCTTACAGACGCGGAGTTTGACATGATGAAGACCCATACGACCGTGGGCAGCGAAATCATCGACAGCATCTCGTCAACGCTTCCCGACAATGATATGTATCTCAGGTATGCCCAGAACATCTGTCATTTCCACCATGAGCGTTGGGACGGTAAGGGTTACCCTACCGGCTTAAAAGGCGAGGATATCCCGCTTTCGGCAAGGATCCTCTCAGTCGTTGACGTATATGACGCGCTTGTGAACCCGCGTTGTTATAAAGGCGCTTTTTCCCACGATGTTTCGCTAGGGATAATTATCGAAGGGCGCGGGACCCAGTTTGACCCGGACATAGTGGACTTGATCCCGGATATTTCCGAAGTCTTCCGCAAGCTGGAACAACTCCACGGAGACTAGGCAATGGACAATGGACAATGGACGATTAGCGTAAGAGAATGAAAGATAGATATAAACCAACCAACTGTAAATAATTAAGAGTCTCAGCCAGTCAAACCGGCGAGACTCTTTTATTACTTAATTGTCAATTGAACCCCTCTATAAACCTCTGTAAGTGTCATCCTGAGCTTTGCGAAGGATCTTAATGTATTGCAGTACAGTCACTTCAAGATTCTTCAGTCGTTGCGGCTCGCTTGCGAGACGCTGCTCCCATCAGAAAGACACGTTTTTAGTGGTACTCAATTCTCAATTATCAATTCTCAATTCTCAATTGTCAATTCTCAATTGTCACCGGTTCACCATGACGTCGACAAGGTCGACGAGCTTTTCTATCTCCGGTTTTGAAAGCTGCGCGTCCGCCCCGACTTCCTCGCACTTTTTCTGCATGTTTTCGTCGATAAGCGAAGAAAATATAATGACGGGGATCTGCTTAAGCACCGGGTCGGACTTGACGAGTTTCGTGAGCCTGTGCCCGTCCATTTTCGGCATTTCAATATCGGTAATGATGCACCTGATTTTTGAGTTTACTTTGGTTTCATCCAAAAGTTTGATATTATTTATGAAATCCCATGCTTCCTCACCGTTATTGAATACGGAAATACTCGAATACCCCGACGTATGCAAAGCTTCCATGAGCATCTTTCTCAGCAGCGCCGAATCTTCGGCTACTACGATCGGGATATCCTCCCTGTCCGTGCCGCTGTAGTTTTTTACTTCACTTAGGTTGATGCCGGTCTCCGGACTGATATCAAACGTTATTTTTTCAAAATCCAGAATAGAAATTATCCTGTCGTTTACCTTCGCTATGCCGGTAACGACGCCCTCCTGACCGCCGTAAATGATGCTGTCGGGCTTTTCTATATCCTGCCATGAAATACGGAAAATACTCTCGACCGCGTGAACGTGGAACGCGATGTTCATTTTGTTGAAATTTGTGATGATAAATATATCTTTATCCGGAGCCTCAGACGGCCCCATGCCAAGATAGCGCGACAGATCGACTATCGTATAGACTTCGTTCCTCGGCTGGAATACGCCCTCGACGCACGGGTGCGACAGCGGCATCTCCTGCACCTCATGGATCTGCATGAGCTCTGTGATTTTGGCAACGTTTATTCCGTAACTGTTTCCGGAAATCACAAATTCCAGGATCTCAAGCTCATTCGTCCCTGTCTCTAAAAGAATATTGCTGTCGACTATTCCCACAAAATTCACGACCTTTCAACGATAGGGCGGCGACGCCGCGCCGCGTTACAACTCCATGGCGCCCTAACCGTTTATGATATCGGTTATCCTTACGCCATAGTTTTCATCGATCACGACGACTTCACCGCGCGCGATCAGTTTCCCGTTTACTACGATTTCGACCGGGTCCCCCGCGATCTTGTCCAGTACGACAATGGTCCCCGTACTGAATTCGAGTATTTCGCTGATCTCTTTTTTAGTTTTGCCGAGTTCAACGGTGACCTGGAGCGGTATGTTATATACAAGATCCATACCTTTTTGCTCGCCCACCGGGCCCGATGAGTCAAACGCCTGGAATTGCATCGGATGCACGTCGACAAGGCGGCCTCCTATGCCGGGCTGCGGGTACGGCGCTTGCTGATAAGCAGGCGGATACTGCCCCTGCTGATAAGGCGGCGGATACTGCGGCGGGTACGGCTGCTGATACGGAGCCTGCTGGTATGGATCGGGCGCGAACGGCCCGGGCATAGCCTGCTGGCCGGCGGGCGGCGGATAAGCGGGCTGCTCCTGTACCGGAGGCGCGGCGGGAGCCGCTGTCTGGGCGGGCTGAGCGGCAGGCGGCGGCGGAGCCGGGGCCGGAGCTTCCTTAGCGGCGGGTTTTTCTGTTTCACTTGCCGGCATGCCCACATCCACACACCTTTTCGCGAACGCGCGGCTTGCTTCATAAGGAAGTATCTGAATAAGCTCGCTTTTAAGCAGCCCTTCTATTTCCATATCGAAGCTGATCTTTGTGACCAGGTCTTCATCGCCAAGCAAGTTGCCCACATGAAAACCGACGTCGACCTGAGTGCTTTTCGGCGGCGATATATTGATCGACGTGCGCAGAAGTTTTGAAAGGGCTGTCGACGACGCGCCCATCATCTGATTCATTATCTCGCTCATCGCGCTCAGGTGCATCTCGTTGAGCTCGATCGGTCCCTCGATCACGCCGTCTCCGCCCATAAGCAGATCGGTGATCAGCGCCGCATCTTCAACTTTAAGCACGAGCAGGTTGTTGCCGGAGATGCCTTCAACGTATTCGATCGTCGCGACAACGAACGGTATCTTGTAAACTGTCAGCACATCTTTGGCGTCGTAGACGCTGACGCGCGGGGTCGTGATGCTGACCCGTCTGTCCAAAAGCGAGTACATTGTGGTCGCCACAGCGCCCATGCTTATATTCCCGACCTCTCCGAGAGTGTCAATTTCCTCGGGGGTCAGCATTCCTTCTTTACTTGCGGGCGGGTGGTCAGGGTCGTATACGTGAGGTTCGTCGTTACGGGCGAGTAAAGCGTCGAGCTCGTCGGCGCCGAGCGCCGCGGTAATATCATCCGCTGTATCCGCCGGAGCGTCAATCGGCGCGCTGTCGTCAAGCATCGCCGCGATGGCATCCGGCGACATGATATCGGCCGGTTCCTCTTCGCCGGCAGCTTCGGCGGGAACTGCAGCGTCGGCGGGAACGTCCATCGCCGCGTTTTCATCAAGCATCGCCGCTATAGCGTCCGGAGACATGATATCAGCCGGCTCTTCGTCGGCCGGCGCGTCATCCTGCGCGGTGCCATTCAATAATGATTGGATTTCATCTTGCGAAAGATTCATTCGGATTTTCCTCCTTGATCACCTCTACGATCTGCAGCGCGTACTTATGGCCCAGTGTCCCGATAGTGGCTTGAAACTTCGGAATATGCTGGACCCTGATCGTAAGCGGTTGGTCAACCCCGTGGTCGAGCTTGATTACGTCTCCGATTTGAAGATTTACGATATCGGACACAGTCGCCGGGGTTTGCTTGAAAAAGGCTGTCATAGGAATCGGAGTCTGGAGCAGTTTTCCTGACAGCATCGCGACCCTCTCCTCGGCTCTGCCGTCGTCGCGCGCGCCGCCGGAAAACCACATTCGCGTGGTGAGTTGCTGCGCGACCGGCTCGATGGCCGTATGCGGTATGCAAATGCTCATCAGCCCGGTCTCGTCGCCCATCGTGATGTTCAGTATTATCACAGCCACCGGTTCGTTTGGCGCTGTTATCTGCGCGAACTGAGGGCTTGTTTCTATTCGTTCGATCTGTGTCGAAAGCTCTATGACCTTGTCCCATGCTTCGTCGAAAACGCTTGTCGTCTGGCGCAGTACGCGCTCGACCAGGGCCAGCTCGATTTCAGTGAACTGTTTGGAGTTTTCGCCTGATGACGCGCCTCCGAAAAGCCGGCTTATGAGCATATAGACAAATTCCGGCGACATCTGGATCAGGAGCGACCCGTACATAGGCGGCATTTCCATCACCGCCAGCACCACCGGAACAGGCAGCGAGTTATTGAACTCACTATATGAACATTCTTCTATCGATAGTATTTCACATTCGCAGGAGACGCGCAGTGCGCTCGAAAGACGGTTTGAAAAAAGCTGGCTGAACGTTTCAAAAACGACGTGGAACGTTCGCATTTGTTCTTTCGGGAACCTGTTAGCCGTACGGAAATCATACTCGCGGACTTTCGATTTCGAAGGTCCGTCCGCGGATTCCGGGTCCGGCGCGGAGTCGCCTGCCATGAGCGTGCTTAATAGTTCGTCAATCTCGGCTTGTGACAATATTTCTGACAAACTATATCCACCCCTTCAGATCGGAAATCATATTTTTGTGCGTCTTATTATTAAACAGGAATCGGGCTGAAATGTCAATAGTAAGAAGCATAAAAATGTATAATGTAGAATGTAAAATGTAGAATTATTTGTTGACAGGCTAAAATCGGTACTGATGCTGATTATACTCGTGCATAGAGAGTAAATCAGAGAGGATGCACCGTGTCGTTGTCAATTCTCAATTGAATCCCTCTAAAAACCTCCGTATGTGTCATCCTGAGCTTTGCGAAGGATCTTAATGCATTGCAGTACAGTCACTTCAAGATTCTTCAGTCGTTGCGGCTCGCTTGCGAGACGCTGCTCCCATCAGAAAGACACGTTTTAGAGGTAATCAATTCTCAATTCTCTGCTATGCTAAGGCGTAAACTGAACCTAAAACTCCGTAGCGCGCCTGATCCTTATTTTCTCCTCGCGGATTTTCTCAACGACCTCGATCGCGGTTTCCATAACTGCGATTTTTTTTCCTGTGTTGAGTGAGATGATGGTGTCGGGCGTCTCCTCGATGAACTCGATCAGGTCCTCGTTTGCATAAAACTGAGTGACTTTGTTGATTCTGGTCAAAAGGATCATGAACGTCACATTCCTTCCATGTTTGTTATAGGGCTGCTTACGCAGCCCTATATAATACGATTCAGTTTATTTACCTCTTCAGGTTAATGAGTTCTTCGAGCAGTGTGTCGGATACTGTGATGACCCTTGAGTTTGCCTGGAAGCCTCTCTGAGTTATGATCATGTCGGTAAACTCGTTGGCGAGGTCGACGTTCGCCATTTCAAGGCCGCCGCCGACAGTGCTTCCGGAGCCGTTTTCAAGCGCCATGCCTATCACCGCCTGGCCTGACGACGGGCTCTCGCGGTAGAGGCTGTTACCGGCTTTATCGAGGCCGCCGAAGTTTGAGAACATGGCGATACCGAGATATGCAATCGTTTCGCTGATATTGTTGATGATTACATTGACGCCGCCGTTATTATCTACGGAAAACCCGACAAGATCGACGAAAAACGGGTTGTCTACTGTTGATACAGCATCGGGGTCAGTGGGATCGTTCTCGTCGTTGGGAACTCTCAGCCTTATCTTATTGAGCACAGGAAGCACTCCGTCGTCGTCAGGGGTAGCGCCCAGTAATCCGCGTTCTTTATCGACTTCGACAGACGCCGGTACAGGAGTATCCGGTAGTTCCGGGTTGTCTGGGTCGAAATCGTATGTAACGACTTTAAGGTCATAAGTATACCCCATAACGAAATATCCGTGGGCAGTCACGAGGAATCCTTCGTCGTCGAGATAGAAGTTGCCGCCTCGCGTGTAGTAGTAGTTTTCGTTGATGTCCTGTACTATGAACATACCGTCGCCCTGAATGAATACGTCAAACGGGTTATCCGTGCGCGTGATGGGAGCCTGCGTGTGCAGAACGTCTACCGTCGCGAGCTTGACGCCGAGACCGATCTGTACCGGGTTAGTTCCGCCGATATTCCTCTGGATAGTAGGGTCAAGATCCACGTACAAGTCCCTGCTGCCCGATTTCGACGTCTGGCTGAATATGTCCTGAAAGACGACACGGCTTGTCTTGAAGCCTACTGTATTTACGTTTGCGATGTTATTGCCTATAACGTCCATTCTGGTTTGGTGGTTTTTTAATCCGGAAACGCCGGAATATAGCGATCGCATCATAATGCGGTTCCTCCTGTTATAATAAGTCTGATGGTCTGCTGCGGCAACCCAAGGTCTCAGGGTCTCAGGGTCCAAGGGTCAGGGGACGGGTGTTATGGTAGTTTTACTAATACGTCTTCAAGCGGAACTTTTTCCTCGTCGCCTTCACCGGCGTCGACGTAAGCGTATATTACGCCTTCCTCTTCTTCTACGCGGCTGACTACGCCATTGATCTGTTTATCGCCTAAATGAGCGATTACCTCTTTCCCGACATACATATCTTCCGCTTCCCTGAGCGCTGCTTCAAGCTGGTCGTCCTCATCGTCGGGCTCTTCCGGTTCTTCTGCAAGTCCGGGCTGCCTGATATCATAGATGCAGCCGACCTGGACTTCGTATACCTTTCCGGTTTTGTTGTCCGCGATACGCGCCCACAGGTTCGCGTCGTCTACAAAGACTCCCGTGACGACGCCCTCTATCTCGAGCTTTTCCACCTGCGCTTTGACGGTGCGGCCTATGAGGTTGTTCGAAGTCTCTATAAGCATCTGCGGGGTCAGCATATTCGCGTTGTCAAAGACGACTGATATGGCGTTTACGGGTACGGGATAATCCCCGATCTGCGCATACGTAACGCCGTCTTTTGTGAAAATGCATTCCACCGTGCCGAAGAGTTCCGTAAGGACTCCGTCGACATACGTGGTCGCGACGACCAGTTTTCCGGCAAGGCTGTAGGCTTGATAGTTCGACATGGCGGCGAGCGTCTGGTTCATATTTTCCATCTGCTCGAGCGCGGAGAACTGCGCGAGCTGAGCCGCGAAATCGCTGTCTTTCACAGGTTCCAGAGGGTCCTGATAGCGAAGCTGGGCTGAAAGCAGCATGAGGAAGTCGTGTTTGCCCATATCCCCGCCGACTTTCCGGTCAGGTTTATAACCCGACAAAGCCCGCCATTCATCAGGTATTTTGTATTCGTCCGTGATCGCGTTTATTAGTGTATCTGGCATCGCATTTTCTCCTTATGCGCGGTATTCGACCGAGCTTACGCCCGCGTCGAGGTCTTCGAGATAGTATTCAAGCGTTTCAACAGGCAGCGCAGCGTAATATGTCGCACCGTCGACTGATTCTGTTTCGCGGTGTGAGCGCCGGGGCTGATCGCTTTGC
>Ga0082212_10012101_pt1 | contig 10887 bp, 17 predicted proteins | sample TergutNt197P3_FD_71548 | JGI IMG/M metagenome (GOLD analysis project Ga0082212, IMG submission 71548) | Neocapritermes taracua P3 segment gut microbial communities from Petit-Saut dam, French Guiana - Nt197 P3 | ecosystem: Host-associated > Arthropoda: Insects > Digestive system > Gut ...
TATAAAAAAAAATATGAAAAAGGTAGTATAATTTTTTGATATTAATTTTTTAATTATTATCTTTTCTTATTAAATCATCTAATTTAACATCTAAGCCAACTGATATTTTATAAAAAGTATCTACAGAAAAATTATAAGCAGTTTTTTCGCTTTCTATTTGTCTTATAAAATCATGTGATAAATCTATTGCTTCAGCAAGCTTAGCTGATGTTATCTTTTTTTCTTTTCTATATTTTTTAATATTTTTTCTAATAGTATTATAAATATCTTTATCAAAATTCAATTGATTCATAATATGTATCACCTAACATAATTGTAAATTAATAGCTAACAAAAATATGTTAGGAGTTATCTAACAAAAATATATTGCTTTTAACTTTATATTTATGATAAAATTAATAAAACAATTAGTATGGTGATGTTATGAAATATGAAGAAATGAGTGATATAATTACGCTACATTTAAACCCTTATCAAATAATAGAAGTATCAAAAGAAGTAATAAAAGGGATAAAAGTAGTAGCTGTTGATTATAGTATAGTAAATAGACCAACAGAAGCTAGACTTATATTTAAAGAAGATTTAAGTATTGTAGAAGAAAGATTAAAAGATTATCCATATAAATATATAATAAATATAAGTGATAAAAATGAATCATGAATTAAGATGTAAATAAAACTAAAACTAATAGTGTTGCTTTTTTCTATATTTTGTTCTATTATATTTATAGCAAACCTTTTTGATTTAGTTGTGTTGCTGAAGAAAAATCTTTTAAAGATATAGCTTCTAATTAAAATTGTGTAGTATTAACTACTTAAAATTGAGTGTGACATAGATCACGTAACAGTAAGAACTGTTTTTAACAAACTAAATCATGGTTTGCTTTTTTCTAATAATGATTAAAGTAAGGATGTTTTAAATGAATGAATTAAAAGTATATGAAGTATTAGATAAATTAAATATTAAATATAAAAAACAAACACATAAAGCTGTTTTTACTTGTATGGAAGCAGATGTATTAATTACTGATTTTAAAGGAGTTAAAAGTAAATCATTATTTTTAACAAATAAAAAGAAAAATTATTATTATTTAGTTATAATGGATTCTATTAAAAATTTAAATATGGATGAATTAGCTAATAAGTTAAATGAATCTAGATTATCTTTTGCATCACCTGAAAGACTTGATAAAGAACTTGGTTTAGAATCAGGTTATGTTTCTATTTTTGGTCTTTTAAATAATACTTCTAAAAATATTACTGTTATTTTTGATAAAGATATTATAGATGAAGAATTAATTACTTTTAATCCTAATATAAATACAGCTACTATTGAAATATCTATGAAGGATATGTTTGCTTTTATAAATTATATAAATTTTGAATATATTATACTAAAATTATAATTGACAACAATGATCCATTATTATATAATCTAATAGTAATTTTTAATAAAAAGGTCCCATGGTGTAGTGGTTAACACGTCTGCCTGTCACGCAGAAGATCGCGAGTTCGATCCTCGTTGGGACCGCCATTAAAAAATAAAAACCTTTAAATAAAGGTTTTTTTATATTATACAATCCCAAAAAACTCCCAAAAAACTCCTAAAAATATATTTTATGCAAATTTATCTATATCTCGAGCTAGTTTTTTCTTCTTTTCAATATAGAATGTAGCATAATATTTTTCGGTTGTTCTAAGGTCAGAATGCCTCAATCTATCTTTAACCTCTTCCATACTATAACCAGAGCTAAGAAGAAAAGTTGCATGAGAGTGTCTTAAATCTTTTAATGCAATATGTTTTAAATTTGCCTTTTCCATAAATTTATTAATATCTTCTCGATTTATCTTTGTATTCTTTTTGAAGTTCTTTTTCTTTTTGTCTTCTTTCTTTTCTAATTAATCCTCCATATTGTTCTAAATTTAAATTCATATAATTACTACAACTCCTTTATTATATAGTAATTGTCAATTTTGTATTTAATCTGCAAATTTGATTGCGAAAAAGTTTGACTCCTTAGAGTTGCATGTAATAATGTATACTTGATAAAAATAGTTTGTTAGTATATAATCATATTTAGAGCTATGTTCGTGGGTGTTTTTTCCTCTTTCATTAGAAGGAGGTGGTCTCTATGAAGGACAATGGTGGCTTATTTAATAGTACTTATTGTAATATTAACTTTGCTCGCATTAATGTTCAGAAAGGACTAAATGAAAAACACCTATCATTATTCCAACTTGGTTTAATAAAAGGTGTTTTTCAAACTCTAAACCAAAATTTAGAAAGAGACTAACACCCGCACAACTGAATGTAGCTCTTTTTATATTATAATCTCACATTAAGTAATTATGCAATATAATTATAATAAATATGAAATAAAATATTAAGCATTAACATTATACATATAATTTTATACTTTTGTCAAGTTGGTTAACTAAAAATAAATTTTAAATAATTATAATTTCTTATTTACTACTTTATATGATAAAATTATATAAATGGTGATGTTATGAAATATGAAGAAATGAGTGATATAATTACACTACATTTAAATCCTTATCAAATAATAGAAGTATCAAAAGAAGTAATAAAAGGGATAAAAGTAGTAGCTGTTGATTATAGTATAGTAAATATAAATAATAACTAAATATTTACTTTTTTTCTTTAAATTCTAAAATTTTTAATGCAAATTCAATACACTCTATCATTACTCTATTTAAAGAAATATTATTTTCTTTAGATATTTGTTCTAATTTTTCTATTAAAGGATATTTAATTCTAATAGTTTTTGTTATTGAATATTTGTTACTCATATCAGGTAGTTTAAATTTTTTCATATTAACCTCCATCTACTCATCTAATCAAATTATAAAGTATTGTAGTACTTATATTGTAATAAAAATTTTTATATGTTATGCTTTTATTGTCAAAAAATGGAAATTTTATGATAGTTATAATTATAAGGGTGCATAAGTGTGATAGTAGCAGTAGTAAAAAACAATAAAAAGCTATTAGAAAAAATAGTAGATTTATTAGCATTTTTTAATACTCCTTTTAAAGTATTTGAAGACTTTACAGAGGAATTTTTTACATTGATGAAAACATCTAAAAAGAAAATCTATATTTTAGATATAGAACCATCTAATATATTATGGTTAGATATTACAAAAGAAATAAGACAATATGATTGGAAAAGCGTTATTATAATAATGTCGGCTTATGATATGCCTATAAGAGTTTTTAATAAAATACAAATATTTGCTTTTATAAATATATTAGATAATTTTGAAAATCAATTAAAGGATTCTATAGAAGATGCCATAGATGTATTATATGTTAAAAATAAAACTACTAGTATAAAAATTATTAAATCAGGTAAGCAAATATTAGAGAAAAAAGACATATTATATATAATAAGAGAAAAGAGAAGTAATAAGTGTATAGTAAAAACAACTAATGGAATATTCACTATATATAAATCATTGAAAGAATTAGAAAAAGAATTTGGATTTGAAAGAACTCACAAAAGTTGTATTGTTAACATGGATAAAGTAATAAAGATTGACGAAAATAAAATAAGATTTAGTAATGGTGAAGTTATAGATTATGTGTCAAAAAAGATATATTAATAATATATAAAAAAACTCCCAAAAAACTCCCAAACATAAAAAATAATTTGAAAAATAGTAAAAAATCGCATAAAAAGTCTTGAAAAAGGAATAGAAAAGGTATATAATTCAATACAGTTCCTTCTCGTTGAGACCGCCATTATGGCTTCATAGCTCAGTTGGTAGAGCATTGGACTGAAAATCCAAGTGTCGTTGGTTCAATTCCAACTGAAGCCACCATTTAAGCTAAGTAAAACCATTACTTTTAAAGAAGTGGTTTTTTTGTATCTGCTATAAATTCCCTATGCTTTCTAATTTTATTAGTAATAGTTTTGGCTATACTAATCTTATTTGATCTACTTTCAATACCTTTTTGAATTCTTTTTCTTTCTTCTAAAATTAAGTATAATTGATCTTATTTCTGTTCTTTTTTCATATTTAATTAATACATTTTGTATTCATCAACAGAAACTCCTAAAAGAATATTATATATATATTTATAAAAAAACAAAGTGTTAAAAAAGAATTAAATCTTACAAACATTAAAGCAAGAATTTCTTGTAAGACTTAATTTGTAAAGATTTTTCTTAAAATGTAATTTACTTTTATACTTTACGTTTTTATTTGGAGTTACTGTTTGAAAAAAAATGGCAAAATCTCAAAATAGTGTATAATTATAGATGTCTAGTACTGATAGCTCTATTTAATAGAGTGCGTCAGTCTTTTTTTTGTATTTTTTTAAGATTTTATACAATTACTAGAAGAGGTTTTTTTGTTCTAAAATGATGCTCAATAGCAGGATTAACATCGAAATTTGTGATACAATTTTATTAACAGAATAAGAGGTTAATATGAAAATAATATTTATTGAAACTTTTTTTGAAATTTATAACTCTTTTAAAGTGAAGGGGATTAATTATGGATTTTGATGAAATATATAATAACACATATGATAAAGTTTTAAATTATGTAACTATTAAATGTGATAACATTAGTAATATTATGGATATAATGCAAAATATTTATTTAAATTTATATAATAATTTAAATAAATATAAAATTGATAATATTGATGCTTTTTTAATTAAACTAGCTAAAAATGAATTATTTAAATATTATTCATTAAAAAATAAACTAAAATATGTATTTAATAAAAATATTAATAATGCTTTTGATGATTCATTAACTGATATTCCAGATAAAACAATAAATGTTGAAGAACAAGCAATTAATAATTATATGATAGATGAAATTTTTAGTGAAATTAAAAAACTAGATATATTAACACAAAAGATTATTACATTACATTACTTACAAGAAGAAAAAATAAAAATGATAGCTTTATTATTAGGAATGAATGAATCTACTATAAAATCAAAGTTATATCGAGGTTTAGAAAGTATAAAGAAAAATTTAAAAGGGGGATATATTGATGAATAAAATTAAAATTAGTTTAGAACAAAATATTATTAATAAAGAAAAATTAAAAAATAAAATTGATAAAAAAATAATAGAACAAGATAAAAAAATAAATATATCATATGCTAAATTAAGTTTTGGTTTAATGATTATCGTTTTATTTATTTGTGGTTCTTACTTTATTAGTAATTCAAATATTTTAAAAAATAACCCTTCTAATAAAATTATTAATAATATAGTTCTTTTTGAAACAATGGGAGGTTCATTTATTGAATCATTAGAAATAGAAAAGAATAAAAAAATAACAAAACCTGAAGATCCTGTTAAAATAGGCTTTATTTTTGAAGGTTGGGAAGTAAATGGTAAACTTTTTGATTTTAATACACAAATTACAGGTAATGTTATTTTAACAGCTAGATGGAAGGATGATGGTATTACTGAAAAAATAATTGTTAGATTTAATAGTGATGGAGGATCAATAGTAAATGATATTAAAATTGCAAAATATACAGTATTAAATCCACCTTTAAATCCAACTAGAAGTAATTATGTTTTTAAAGGATGGTATTTAAATAACAATTTATTTGATTTTAATCAATTAATTACTGAAAATATTAAATTAGATGCTAAATGGGAAAAAGCTACTTCATCAAATATTATTGATAATAGTAATATAAATAATATTAATCCATCAAATAATATAAATAATCAAAGAAAAATGGCTGATATATCAATAAGACATATTACTTATAATGAAAATAAATCAGTTAAAATAGAGTTTAGTGGAATGGCTGATGCTTTTGATAAAATTGAAATATATCGCTCAACTACAGAATATGGAAGCTATACTAAAATTGGAATCACTAATTATATAGCAGTTGATATGTATATTTTTAATTCATCATCATTAGATATAGATTCAAAATATTACTATAAAGCAAGATTAATTAATGATACTACAGGTAAAACATATTATGGTGAATACTCAAAAGTTGTAGAAGTACCAGCCTATTTAACAGCACCTAAAAATTTATTTATTGATTTTACTTATAATAATGATAAAGTATCATTTGATAGCGTACCTAATGCAACTTATTATTACTTTTATAGTGATGCTGTTGTTGGTGGAGGATGGATAGATGAATATCGAGGTGTAAAAACAAGTTTTGAAATGCAAACATTATCTAAAAGTAAACCTAGAAAGTATAGAGTAAAAGCAATTAGTGAAACAACTTTTTACAGTATTATAGGTCCATATTCAGATATTGTTAATGTTCCTATATTAACTCGTCCTAATATAGAAATAACTAATGCTTTTTATAATAGTAGTACATCATTAATAACTTTTGATATTATCAATCCTTTTGATGTTTATACTGAGTATAGAATCTATTTTTATAATTCATATATGGGTTATATTGATATAAAAACATTAAATAAAGGAGATAAGTTTCAATTTTATCCTAATGTTTTAGGATCACTTACAGCTGATTATCTTATTCAAGGAATGATAAAAGGTAATGGATTTAGTTTTTATGGAAATACAAATTTAATTGGAAAATTTACTACTTACTGTGCTTTAGATTCTTGTATTAATTAATATTATATATAACATGAAAGGTTGGTGATAAATGATAAAAAATAAAATAAAAAAAATAAAAGGAGTGAAAAAAATGAATAAAGAAAAAACAATATTATTAGTAATAATAACATTTATGGCATCATTACTTGGAGTTTTAATGGTATATGCAGCGACTTTGGATATAACTCCACCTGTTTTAAAAAGTATTAGTTTAAAAGAAAAAACAGAATGGTATAAACCAGGAGATAAAGTATATTTAAATTTAGATGCATATGATGATATATCTGGAATTAAACGAGTAACTTTATATTACACTAATGTTCAAGATTGGTTTAACGAAACTTTAGATAGTAAAGATGGATTAGGTTTTTATGTAACAGATATAAATACCAATCCTTATATTGAAATTCCAAATGGATTAAAACCTGGAGAATGGGAATTAACAGAAGTAAGCCTTATAGATGGTGCTGGTAATCAAGTACAATATTATATAAATAATAATGATTATTTATTGTTACCATATCAACAAACAGGATTAAAATTAAATTGGGATATGAAATTAAATATTAATTCATCACCAGCTTTATTTGAATTACCTGTATTAAGAAGTTTAACTAATCCAAATAAAACTTATAAAATAGGAGAAACGATAACCATTAATGCTGAATTACAAGCTACAAATGGAGTATATGAAGCTCAAGCATTATATAAAAATATTGATAATAATTCAAGTATTACAATCAATTTATTAAATACATCAGGAAGTAAATTTGTTGGTAGTTATATAATACCTAATTATTTAGATGGCACTTTCAAATTTGATTCTATAATTATATGGGGTAATAATAGTGCTAAAGCAATTTATGTGCCCAAAAATAGCAATTATATTGCATCACATACCTTATTAAAAACATTAGATGATTTTGATTTTTCAATATCTGGTGGTTCTATAGATAACGAGGCCCCATATTTAGGTGTTGTTAATTTAGATAAAAGTGAAGTAAACGCACCAAGCTTAATAAAAGTTCATTTTAAAGTTTCAGAAGATTTTTCTGGAGTAGATATTGTACAACTAGCATTTGCTAAATTAAACAAATTAGAAGCAAGCTCTTGGGTACAGTTAAGTTATAATGAAAAAACTTTTGAATATGAGGGCATATTAAATATTAATCAATACTATGAATCAGGAACATACGTAATTACTGAAATACAGCTTTCTGATAAAGCGGGTAATATTAGACAGTATGTTTTAGATGAATATCAAAAATATTCAATTAAGTTAACAAATTCAGTTAAAGAACCTCTTAAAAAAATGACTTTTGAAGTTGTTCAACCAATAATGATAGGATTAACTTCTTCTACTATTTCAAAAGATTTATTAGATAAAATAAATAAAGCTAAAGATGGTAGTAACATATTCATAGATTCAACTAATAATGCTATTATTAGTAAAGATATTTTTGAAGCTATAAAAGGAACAAATAAAACTATTTATATTGAATCTAATGGCATACAATGGGTATTTAATGGAAAAGATATAAAAGATATAAGAGATATAAAAGATATAGATGTTAAAGTAAATATTGGAATACTTGATAATGCAACTAGTTATGTACCATTAATCGAAATGTTAGATAAAGCTCTTGTAATTAATTTTGCCAATAATGGAAAATTACCTGGGGTAGTGCTTGTTAGAATAAAAATAGATTATGCATTAAGTGAATATCTAGGAATAGAAGAATTGAAAGCTTATCACTATAATCCAGATACTAGATTATTTGATAGAGTTGCTAAAGGAATTAATATTACAGATGATGGTTATTTGGAATTTTATATAAGCCATAATAGTACATTTGTGATATTAGATAAAGAACCAAACAGTAAATATATATCAGATGATGAAAGTATGCTTAATTTAAATGAAGATAAGGCTATTGATAATAATAATTCTGATAATAAAATATATTTAACAATTGGAATAATAACTATAATAGTATTATTAATAGGAGCATTATTATTTATTAAAAGAACCTCAATTTTTAAAAAATAATATATTAATTAAATGATAATTAGATATGTAGTTAAACTACATATCTTTTGGGTTTGGGCATTTTTTCTACCATATAATTTAAAATTTGTGCTACAATTAGAATGTAATTACTCTTAAAAAGGAGGAAATCTTATGTCAAATAAAGTATATACAATTGATGAGTTGAAAATCGATATAGGAAATATTTTATCTGGGTTTCCTGTTGAAAAAGCCATTTTATTTGGTTCATATGCTAAAGGTCTTGCCGATGAAAATAGTGATATCGATTTAGTAATTGATTCTAAAGGTAAATTACGAGGGCTTAAGTTTTTTGGATTATTGGAAATATTAACAACAAAATTAAATAAGCAAATAGATTTAATTGATCAAAGAGATATCATTAAAAATGGTCAGGCAGATAAAGAAATTGAAAAGACAGGAGTTGTGATTTATGGAGAGTAAATACATTCAAATTTTTAACAAGATGATAATAAGAGCTAAAGAAGCAATATCAGATGTAGAAAACATGAATTATGATGATTTCTTAAATGATGATAAAACTATTAGAGCAACAGTATTAGTCAAATTGGTGAATTAGCAAAAACTCTTGAAAAATTTAATAGAAGCTTTTGAGAGATACAATAATATTAATTGGATAGAAATAAAAGGACTTCGAAACAGAATAGTCCACGATTATGGTGGTATTCAGTTTAGAGCGATTTGGGAAGTTGTTGTTGATGATTTACCACAACTAATTAAAGATGTAGAAGAAATAATAAATAAAGAAAAGCAGTAAGTGTTCACCTCTCAGCGGATATGCCCTGCCATATGTAAATGAACACACTTTGTATTGTTGCCAGGGTTGCGTTGTTATAGTAGTGCCTAGAATTTAGGCACTTTTTGTAACATATAATTTAAAATGTATGCTATAATTTAAATGTAATTATTCTTAAAGAGGAGGAAATCCTATGTCAAATAAAATATATACAATTGATGAATTAAAAATGAAGATAGGGGATATTCTATCAAGTTTTCCTGTTGAAAAAGCAATTCTCTTTGGATCTTATGCTAAAGGTCTTGCCAATGAAAAGAGCGATATTGATTTAGTAATTGATTCAAATGATCAAATAAGAGGATTAAAGTTCTTTGGAGTAAGAGCTATGTTAGAGGAAAAATTAAAGAAAAACGTTGACCTAATTGAACAAAAGGATATAATTAAAGGTGGTCGAGCTGATAAAGAAATTGAAAAGACAGGAGTGATTATTTATGGTTCATAAGAATACTATTATTTTCAGTAAAATAATAAAATATGCAGAGGAAACCTTAGAGTTTTCAAATAGTATTGATTATGATTCTTTTGAAAATGATAGAAAAACAATTGCTGCTTGTGTATTTAATTTAAGTCAAATTGGTGAATTATCTAAAAATATTGATAAAAATATAAGAACATTGAATAAAGAGCAATAAAAAATTTAAGAAACAGAATAGTTCATGATTATGAAGGCATTCAAATAAAAAGAATTTGGCAGATTATAGAAGAAGATTTACCACAACTAATTAAAGATATAAAAGAAATAGCAAAAAAAGAAAAATAGTGGGTGTTCACTTCTCGGTGGACATGTCCTGCCAATTGAGTATTAAGTCGAACTCAGCTTTAAAAAATAAAAATTAGGAGGCTGAAAATGTTAACGTTAAATGATTTATTAAGTATTTTAAAGGATAATATGATTCTTTTTAAAGAGAAATATAATGTTCAAAGATTAGGCATATTTGGATCGTATGCAAGAGGAGATTATACTGAAAATAGTGATGTTGATGTTTTGGTGTTTTATAATGGTCCTCCTGATAGAAGGCATTTTAGATTTAATTTTGAACTTGAAGATTTATTGAACAAACAAGTTGATTTAGCAACATTAAATTCTTTAGGAGAAAATACGAAAAAGAATGTCTTAAAGGATGTGATTTATGTTGAATAATAGTAAAAATATAGATTTATTAAATTCCATATTGAAGATTTTAGATATAGCAGCGAAAAACAATTCGCTATTATAAGAAGTTTAGAAGTAATAGATGGAGTTGCTAAAATTTTACCAAAAGATATTTTGGATAAACAACCAGACCTTTACTTATGGGGATTGATAAAGGAGGAAAATAAAAATTGTGTAAAATGCAATATCAAAATGACAAAAAATTGTAAAATGGATGGTTATAAATTAACCTGTTAAATAATTACTTATTGTTAATGTTTT
>Ga0082212_10012102_pt1 | contig 10887 bp, 7 predicted proteins | sample TergutNt197P3_FD_71548 | JGI IMG/M metagenome (GOLD analysis project Ga0082212, IMG submission 71548) | Neocapritermes taracua P3 segment gut microbial communities from Petit-Saut dam, French Guiana - Nt197 P3 | ecosystem: Host-associated > Arthropoda: Insects > Digestive system > Gut ...
TCCGCGCTCAGGAAATGGCACGTTACGTCGAACAGGGCGTTCTCGACGCCGGATTGACGGGCTTCGACTGGATTCAGGAAACCGGTGCCGACGTCGAAATTGTGACCGAGTTGAAATTCTCGAAGGTCAGCCGCCGGCCTGTGCGTTGGGTGCTTTGCGTGCCGAACGATTCGCCGATTCAGACGGTCAAAGACCTCGAAGGCAAACGCATCGCCACCGAAGCTGTCGGTCTGACGAAAAGTTTTCTGGCCAAACACGGCGTCACGGCCAACGTCGAATTCAGTTGGGGGGCCACCGAGGTCAAGCCGCCGCGATTGGCCGATGCCATCGTCGAAGTCACGGAGACCGGCAGTTCGTTACGGGCGAACAACCTGCGCATCGTCGATGAAATTCTGCAAAGCACGACGCGGTTCATCGCCAACAAGTCGGCTTATACCGATCCCTGGAAGCGGAAAAAAATCGCCGACATTGTGCTGATGCTCGAAGCGACGATGGCCGCCGAAGGCATGGTTTCGCTTATGATGAACGTGCCGAAAGACTGCCTCGACAAGGTTCTCGCCGTTCTTCCGGCCTTGCAAAAGCCGACGGTCAATAACCTTTCGGACGACAACTGGTTTGATGTCATCACGATCATCAATGAAAAACTCGTGCGCACGCTGATCCCGCAACTGAAAACCGCCGGAGCCTGCGGCATCGTCGAACTGCCGATTACGAAGCTGATTGATTAGGTGTGTTACCTCTTCCCTCAATCCCCGTCCAATAACACACCATGCGCGACAGCCACGCGACGGGGAGTATCGTCACGGTCAGTAACAGGATGGCGAGCCATTGCATTGGGTCGAGCGACTCGGTGCGGAAGATGCTTCCGATATGGAAGTAGTCGCTGGCCTGAACCATGACGAATTGCACAAGCGTGATTGCGATAACGATGCCCAGAAACAAGCGGTTTTTGTGCAGCAGGGCAAACGGCGATTCGTCGTGCGTAAGCGATCGGCAGTTGAATTTGTGCCAGAACTGGAACATGACGAAAATCGTGAAAAAGACGGTCAGTGCCTCGATGTTGTCGTCGTACTTGACCTCTTTGTGGAACTCGAAGCGTTTGTCTTCCAGCAAAAACCATCCGCCGTACAAGGCCGCGAACAAAATGCCGACCTGATAAAAGCTGTTGATCAACAGCGTCGCGAGCATCGACGGCGTGATGATGTGCGTTTGACGAGGGATCGGTTTTTGCCGCATCGTGTGTTCGCGCGGCGGGTCGGTGCTGAACGCAATCGCCGCGAAGGTGTCCATAATGATGTTGATCCAGAGCAGTTGCGTGACCGTCAGCGGCAGCGGCACGCCGATGAGCGGCCCGATGAACGCACAGGTCAGTGCGACGACGTTGACCGACAATTGAAATTGCAGAAACCGCTGAATATTTTGATAAAGCGTGCGCCCCCACCACACGCCGGTGATGATGCTTTTGAAATTGTCGTCCACAAGCACAATGTCGCTTGCTTCTTTGGCGACTTCGGTGCCCGCGATGCCCATCGACAGGCCGACGTCGGCGAATTTGAGTGCCGGTGCGTCGTTCGTCCCGTCGCCGGTCATGGCCACGACCTCGCCCTTGCGGTGCAGTGCCTTGACCAAACGCAGTTTGTCCATCGGCGTTGACCGTGCCAGCACCCGCAGGTTTTCCGCGAATTGAGGTAAATCGTCGTCCGAAACCTGTGCGAATTCCTCCGATGTTACGATTGTTCGCTCCAGTAGCGGCAGGGAACCAAGTTCAGAGTTCAGAGAGCAGAGTTCAGAGTCAGAAACACTCTGCGCTCTGCGTTCTGCGTTCTGCGCTTGCACTATTCCCGCCTGCAAAGCAATCGCTCGCGCAGTGGGCAATGCGTCGCCGGTGATCATTTTGACCTGAATGCCCGCCTCGCGGCAGGTTGCCACCGCCTGCGGGACTTCGGCGCGTATCGGGTCGGCGATGCCGATGAGGCCGTGAAAAATAATGTCTTCGTTGGTGAGACATTCTTCGAGTTGTTCTTCATTCTCGCAGGGGCGATATAAAGTACAACCACCAAATGCAATGACACGAAGTGCCCGTTCTGAAGCACTTCGCAAAGCCGCTTCAATTTGCGGCAAATAAGGTGCAATTGGTTCACGCTTGATTTCAGACGAAAATGGTGAATTCTTCGTCTCTTCCAGACTACATGGGAGCACAATGTACTTACATCGTTCGATGATGCGCTCCGGTGCACCTTTCATATAACAAATGCTATAGTAGTTGCTGTAATAGTCTTCAATGTTCAGATAATCATCTGGTTGCAACATTGGCGAAATGACAGCCGCTGACATTTTCCGTTGCGAATTATGCGTAAGTTCCAAAACAATATTGGCTTGATCACGCAAACCACGGTAATCAATGTTGTGTTCATGCAACAACCGCAACAGCGCAACTTCAGTTGGGTTACCGATACCTTGCACATCATCACCTTCAACTCGCAAGTCGGCCTGTGAGTTGATCGCAATGTTGTAGATAGTCCCGTCCCATTCCGGAGAATAAAGGATATCCTCGGTGATGCCGTCACGCTCATACTCTCTCATGCGGGCGAAAAACCAGACCGGCTGCATACGGTTTTGCGTGAGCGTGCCGGTTTTGTCGGTGCAGATGACCGTCGCCGAGCCGATGGTTTCCGATGCCACGAGCTTTCGCACGAGGCAGTTTTCGCGGGCCATGCGCATCATGTTCATCGCGAGACTGACGGTGACCATCATCGGCAAGCCCTCCGGCACGGCAACGACGATGATCGTCACGGCAATGATAAACGAGTTGAGAACGCTCTGCATGAGAATCAGCGAGTCGGCTTGATCTTCAAACAGCCCCCAGGTGCCGATCATAATCACAAAGGCCGCTGTGACCATCGGAATGCAGGCCGACAGCATGACGGCTTTTGAACGCAGCGTTGCGGGTCGCATTGCTCCCATCTCGAAATCCATGCTCGCGAAAAATTTGAGCAGGCCGAATTTCGTGATGACTCCTCCAACGACCACACTCGCGCCGAGAAAAAGCCAATACATGAGAAAGTGTTCGGCCAAGAGACGCTCCGGCAAATCGGACACGTCGTAAGCGACAAACGACATGACGGCGAAAATGATCATCGCCGCCGTGATGCCGACCACGCTGATTTGCTTGGCCAAGACGGTCAGCTTCTGTTGCAACGGCGTCGCGGATTCCGACTCGGCACCGGCACCGAGCGATTTGGCAATTTCCCCCATTTTGGTCGCGTCGCCCACATCGGTCACGACGAAAGTACCGTGACCGTCGCCGACCATTGTGCCGCGTGCCACGAGCATCGTTTCGTCAATTTGTCCGTCACGAACCAGTGTGTGCAAATCGCCGTCACCGGGAAATTGGCAGCCGGGAACGGAGCGCAGCGCAGTGACCGGATTCTCGCCGAGCCATGCCCGTTTCGACACGGCCATCGATTCGCCGGTCAACAGCGATTGGTCGATGTACAGCCCCAGACAGTCGAGCAACACGCCGTCCGCCGGAACCTTGTCGCCCGGTTCGAGCTTGACGATGTCGCCGACAACGACCTCGCCGATATGTATTGTGTTGACCTCCCCGTTGCGCACGACGATGACCGGAATGTCCTCTTTGACCTTGTTGAGCAGTTCGAACTCTTTCGCACTCTTCCGTTCGCTGAAAAAACCGACCAGCGTGGCCAGCAGCACGGCGATGAAAATGCCGATCGATTCGATGAAACTCGCGTCGGGATGCTTCAGAACGTATTTTTCGAGACCGACCATCGCCAGCGAAACCACCGCCGCAACGAGCAGAATTTTGATCGTCGGGTCGTCGAATTTTTCGAGAAGCTGCCGCCACCACGCCTCACGACGCGGCGGCGTCAATTCGTTGCGACCGAACATTTCGCGCTGCCGCGTTACCTGTTGTTCGTCCAGCCCATGCTTAACGCGAACTTGCACATCGCCGACTGTTATGGTGCGTTCTGTCATAATGTGATTTTTTAGCGGAATTTTCACCCGTGTGTAAGGCACAGAGCTAAACTCTTACCTCAATCATTGTATCGGCGGCCATCACACGGCAGGTTTCGGGGAAGGTGTGGTAAGCCCGAATGCGAACACGCTCTTGCCAAGTGTCGAGTGTCAAATAACTCAAGCCGCCGAGGACGATGCGACCGTTGGAACCGAAATGGTAAAACAGTCCGTCGAGTTCGTTCGCCTTGACCAGTTCCGATTGCACGGCCATAAACGCCTTGTGGTCAAGTGTTTCAAGCTCGAAAGTCGTTTTGACATGAAGGTGTTCCGAAATGCAAAACGTTTCACGTTGCCTGCCCTTGAAACGCAAGGCGGAAATCGGCGAGTCCGGCATTTCCAAGTGCGCTGAAGTGGCCGTTTCCGTCACGAAAAGAGGTTTTCCGGTCATGGCGTTTGTGTGAAACTCAGCGACGTGTCCCGTGTTGGTCAGATGGACGGCCAAGTCATAGTTGTCACGTTCGACCGTCCGCGAGGCGACGATGTGGAAAAACTCAGGGTGAATCGGCCTGGCGTAATGCAAAAACACCAGTTCGGAAACACAGGGACGGGTGGTAAACATAACAGGAAAAACCGAAGGTAGGGCGGTCACGCCGTGACCGCCGCAGGCTCATGCAATGGTACGGAACGAATGGTCGAACGAATCGTCCAGCGGTCGGTAGTCGTGAGGGGAAAAGCTCAGGGTTTCAGGTTCCAGCGAATCCAATTCGGTGAAAGACCCATACGAGGCTGCCCCATTTAATGTGGCATTACCGAGCAAGCGGCTGTTTTGCGAGACAATTTCCTGCTCCCAGCGGAGTTTGTAATCGAATGCCAAAAAGCCGACACCCAACGCCGCAAGCACGGCCACCGTCGTGACAATCAATAAAAGAGCGTTTCGTGTTTGGTCATCGGCAAAGGTGGATTGTGCGTTGTCTTTTGTTTGATCTCCATCTGTCGAATCGGATGGGTTGACCAAAATCTCGTTTTGGGGGTTGCCATTTGCATCCTTGAGATAAAATCGGTCATCCACTTTGAAGAGTGGAATCGGTGTGAGTTCGCCCTCTTTTCGGGCATACCACTGCTTCTCCGCCTCATCCTGGAATATTCGCTCGACAAAGATCGGCCCGCCGGTTGTTCCCGGGGAGGACGGGTTGGTTCCATCATTTCCGGTTGTCGGACTGCCTTGCGTGCTGTCGCCGGAGGGAATGGTTTCGCCTGTTTTCACCGCAGTGATCTTTTGGTTAAGTTCATCAAATCGCTTTCGCGTATTTTCATCGGTAATCTGACCGCCTGGTTCCGGGAGAGAGGCACTCAGCAACTCACCCACGTCAATGGTTCGTGACTGCCTGCCGCTGGGAGACCGCGTCGTTGGCTGGGACTCTTGCGGAGCAGGGTCAGGGTAGTTGGCGACATATTTATCCGAGGCAACCGATTTTTGCTGTACAACCGGTTTTTCCGCAACGACCGGTTCGTAAGAAAGCGACCGATTGCGCGGGGCAACTTGCGTTTGCGTCTCTTGTTCTTGCGTTACGGCGTTAAGCGGTTGATAGGTAAGCGATCTATTGCGCTGCGGAAGTTCGGCCAACGCAACGCCGGTTGATAGCATCACAACCAGCCAAACGGCGACCGTGCCACATCGCACATTTTTGTGCTGTGGGGACAAATCATCCGGTTGGCGGTTTACTAAATATGCCATGTCTCCATTTATTATACACTTGGTAACGCAAAATTACCAGTGCAAAATTCATCTTTTCGGTTTTTGTGCCGAAATAGGGGGTGGGTACAACATCACGCCTGTGCATCCTTCAACGTCGCTTCAAAACTTCATCGTATCAAACATATCAAATGTGAAACTAACATACATTCCCGGGCCGGGTATGGGATGGCGCACGGCATGAACAGGGGTTTCCACTTGAAAGGCGTCCACGCCTTCCGGGATGACGACTTTCACAGGACTGCGTTTACCGCTACCGTTAAGGGGGCCGCCGGGAAAATAATACGTTCCTGGAACAAGGACGCACTCGAAATTTCCCTCATCGTCCGACTGAACCTGATACGCGGCCTGAAACTCGTCGGATTCCGGCACTTTCAGCACGATATTGAACGAGTTGTACCGCGCAGGAACCGGTTCACTGGAATCATCGAAATATTTCATGGTACCGGTGACTTTTGTCCCTTTTTGGAACGTGAAACCCAGGGTTTTGTCCTCGGTACCGTCGCCGGCATCAAAACGGGCAACCGTTGAAGTCACGCCGAATTTACTGTACGCGGCGATGATCAATGCCGCTCCCGCATCGGTGAGAATGGTCGTAGTTCCATCCAAACCTGACATCTGCGAATTGTAACTCCCATAATCGGGCTTTTTATACATCACAACGGTGTATGACGCAGGAGTGCCATCCTGATTTTTCAGCGTGACATGAATGCGTGCCTCACGCGACAGCCTGACCGTTCGCACATCGTCAACGGGCCGAAAGTAGTCAAACCGATCGCTCCGTTTCAGGTAATACACGGTTTTTCCCGTCGTTGGGTCCGTGACTCCGTCTTTCGGTCCCTCAATCAACAAGGAAGTGAAGGGTGAAGCATATCTCGACGGCGGTGTCACTTTGACGGTCGCAAAACCCTGTGCGTCGGTCGTGACAAGCGGCGAAAACTGTTGACTCAGGCCGTTACCAACGATTGTACAACCCGGAATCGGTTGCCCTTCGGCATCAAGCACGCGTATTCTGTCCTCAATGAATGGTGCCAGTTTCAACATAAAAACACTGTCATCAAGGTCATCAGATATTTCCGGTGTCTCAGGTTCGGGAACAGGTGTTGGAGATTGAAATGACGCTATAGGCAGAGGAAGTTCATAGTTACCCTTGACGGCAACGCCCAATTTCGGGTCAAACGCAAAAACGGTTTCACGACGCGGTTGGTCGGAATATCGATCGGGATAGGAAATTTGAAATGCGCCCGACGCGTCGGTTTTTGTCGAGTAAATGTCGGCTGGATACTGCCAGGCAATTCCCACTTGGACGCCTTCCGCCGGATTGCCGTCGGCATCAACAACGGTTCCTGAAATGGTTCGCAGGCCGACTTTTCGCACAGGGATAACGATTTCCGAATCCGGCGGCCAAGTCTTCGCCCGAAAACTAAAGAGATCGTAGTAATCACCGATCAGGGTGTTGTCGTTCGAAATCGCAATGAAACCATGCATGACCGCTTCGTTATTAACGGGAACGGAAAACTTGCCGTTTTGATCGGTATAAACCGGGTCAGGGAAATCATCCAACCGAGGCCGGATTCGAATGCCTGCAACCGGTTGGTCGTTTTCGTCCATCACCGTGCCGCAAATCGTGACGGGGTTTTCCGTCGATTGTGCATCGGCAAATGGGGCGAAGGCAAGCGTGGTGAGTAGCGTCAGTCCGAGCAACATGAGCCACCGGCGCGACGATTTGTGTTTGGTAAACATGGTGTTCCTCCTTGTGTGAGTAGGGATGAATCGGAGCCGCAACAATCAGAGCCGCGAGTGTAAACGAGCGGTCATGCAGGAATGAGACTCTCCATCGTTTTGACCGCTCCGTTACCGTCGCGGCTCTGATTTGGCGTTACTTCTTACCTCTTACCTTTTACCTCATGACACCGGTTTGCGGAATGCGGCGGCGAGGGCATGCGGGACTTGGGCTTCCGCCGCGATGACCACGGCGCGGTTGTCGGCGACTTTTGCCTTCATTTCCTGTGCGACCGCCTGGGCAAGGGCGCGACGCACTTCCGCCTTCGCATTGGCAACACGCATATCGGCACCAGCCTGGTCAACCTGCAATCGGGCACCGATGTTCTGCCCGACTTCAATGGTCGCGATGTCAATCGAAACGATTTGGAAGGCCGTTTGCGAGTCCAGGCCGCGTTTGAGAACGGCACGCGAAATGTTGTCCGGGTTTTCCATCACGACCGAGTGCGTTTCCGACGAGCCGATGGCGTTGATGATCCCTTCGCCGACCCGGGCGATGATCGTGTCTTCGGTGGCCCCGCCGATGAGGCGTTCGAGGTTCGTCCGCACTGTCACCTTGGCCGAAACCAGCAGTTCGACGCCGTTTTTGGCAATCGCACTGAGCCGCGAACGACCGCCTTTTTTCGGGTCGGGGCAAACGATCACTTTCGGGTTGACGCTTGTTCGCACGGCATCGAGTACATCGCGTCCGGCCAGGTCGATTGCCGCCGCCTGATCGAAATTGAGGTTCAAATCCGCACGCTGCGCGACGATGAGCGAATTAATCACCCGGGGAACGCTTCCGCCGGCCAAATAGTGGGCTTCTAAACGGCGGTTTGTGATGCCCAACTGCCCGCTGATCGGCAACCCGGCTTGTTTGGCCATGATTTTTGCCTGCATGATGACCCGCGTGTTGACCTTGCGGAGACTCATGCCGACCAGACTCAAAAGCGGAACCTGCGCCCCGGACATGAAACCTTGAAACCAAAGTGCCCCCCAGTTGAACAGCATAATCAACAGGATTAACCCCAATAGACAGGCAAAACCGATACAAACCAACACGATAATTGTGCCGGCTTCTGCGGCAAATAAAAGCGAGTCAAACATAGAACCCCTCATTAAAATTTTGTCAAACGCATTTCAAAAAAACACATACAGTGCCGATTATCGTTTAGGATAACGGATTTTCCGCAAAAATGATAGCCGTAATCAACCAGTCTGACCAAATTTTTCGGCGTTTTTTATGGGGGGTGGTGTCATTTTGGAACTCTCAACCATCAAAAAGAAAGCTGTTTTCAATATTTTCTTTCGGGAATCATTGCATATAAACGGAAAAAGCGATACGATACTGGTGATAATATGCAATCATACTTTATTTTCAGTTTTTTCCCAGCAAAACAATCTCAGTAGTAACGTTGTCCCCCGAAATATTTAAATTTAGGGTTTCGCCAGAAAATAATATCCCCAAGCCGACACAGCGTGACGGCCTTACCTAAACCGGTCGCTATCTCTCCCGGCTGCTATTTTTTACGTCATCTTCCCCATGACAATGACCATACCATCCCCGAAACTTTGGCTGGATATTGCGGCACGGATTGTGATGCAGTTTCTTTCCGGTGTGGCCAATCTTGTCTGCCCGCCGAATTGTCTCGCCTGTTACGAGTCGTTGGAACGTGACGACTTGTCTCATTTTTACTGCGGCGAATGTTGTCGAAAAATGATCGCCGAGGCGTCGGAATGTTGTCCTTTGTGTGGGTCGATCGGGCGTATGACGCCCAAACTTGGCAAATCATCTCAAGACCTGCCGGGTTGCGGTGAGTGTTCTCAACAAGAATACCGCTTTTCCCGAACAATCGTGCTGGGGCATTACACCGACACATTGCGTTTGCTCATACTCGACATGAAAAGCGACCGCGACGGCCTCCTTTCGACCAACATGGCCAAATTGCTTCTCAAAACACGGGAACGTGAACTGCGTGACCTTGCCCCGGAATTGGTCGTGCCGGTACCGATGCACTTTGTACGACGGATATTTCGCGGGACGAACAACCCCGTCTTTTTCGCAAAGGAAATCGGCTACGCACTGGGTATTCCGGTCGGTATGCGCGTCGTGAGACGCACACGATACACGAAACCGCAGTTTCGCCTCAAGCCGCGTCAGCGTTACCGCAATGTGCGCGGTGCTTTTGCATTTGTCGGTCGCAAAAAAAACGTGGTCGGGAAACACGTGCTGATTGTCGATGACATCATGACCACCGGGGCGACCTGTAACGAAGTGGCCCGCGTTTTGTGCGAAGCCGGTGCCGCATCGGTCAGCGTGGCGGTTTTTGCCCGCGCGATGGGCAAATACAACCCGCTCGACTCAACCGAAAAACCAATTGATGCGTGATGAAGAGTGGAAGATTACGGAGTGCTCAAGCTTCCTTGAATGCCCCCGCGATACTGTCCCGCGAATCCTTTCACTTGACCACCTGTGTTGCGTACAGCATATGATCCCCCCACAACTTCACTTGTAACAATTATTTTCGCAGCAAGATGACACAGATTTTTTTTCGTATCAAACAGGTCGGGAAACGCAAGCCGTTGATTGAGAGCCGGCCGTTCGACGTACCCGATACGGTGCGGACGCTTCGGATGCTTTTGGCGCACATCGTCCGTCAACGGGTCGCGACGTTTAACGAACGTACCGAAGCCGGTGATTGGACGAAGTATCTCACCGACTTCGACCTCGACACCGTCGCCGAAACTGGGAAAGTCGGCTTCGACGCCAAGTACAACGACCGTCTTCAAGACGCGGACAAAGCGGTGGACGCGGCCATACTTGCCTTTGAGGACGGCCTGTTCCGCGTGTTTCTTGACGAGGACGAACTCGAATCGCTTGATGCCGAGTTGAATCTGCACGACGGACAGGTTATAATCTTTATACGCCTGACCATGTTGTCCGGGCGATCATGGTAGTATTTTTCCGTGAAATTCCGTGTCTTCCGTGGCAAAAAAGAAGAGAAAAATCATGTCCGACAACGAAAAAATCGACGCTCGTTTGCATGAACTTAAAAATGCGATTCCGAAACTGAAGAAGGAAAACCGTGAGGTTGCTTTGTTCCTTTGCAAATATTTCGGGAAATCGCAGGACTGGAAAATCCTCAACCGGCGCGAGGAAAAAATCCGTTATCTGCTGACTGCCGGGAAAACCAAACTGTCCGAAGTCTTTTCCGGTGTTCGAGCCGAGTTGCCGCCCTTCTTTCTCGGTAAGGAAAACGCCGCGACGTTTGGGAAAATCCTGGAACGCATGACACGTTACACCTATCAGGCCGGTCGTTGGGGGGGACGTTCTTTTCGCACAAAAAACAGGACGATTCTCTATTATGACCACGCTCTTCAAATTCTCGAAGCAT
>Ga0082212_10012103_pt1 | contig 10887 bp, 7 predicted proteins | sample TergutNt197P3_FD_71548 | JGI IMG/M metagenome (GOLD analysis project Ga0082212, IMG submission 71548) | Neocapritermes taracua P3 segment gut microbial communities from Petit-Saut dam, French Guiana - Nt197 P3 | ecosystem: Host-associated > Arthropoda: Insects > Digestive system > Gut ...
GATGTGGACACGGTAAGAAAAGCCAATAATTGGCAAAAGAAATGGGTCGAAATTTACACAGAACACGAAGCCTATATTCAAGAACTTTCTTACTCTGTTGACCAAGAAACCAGTGAAGTGATTGGTAAATATCCGGCGCATCCAAAGCTCCGTGTTGTTTGCAATGAAATAAATAAACTGCTCAAAAATAACAGGATTTTCTTGTATGTTGAGCATGGAATTCCGCGCAATACCAACCACCTCGAAGGCGGTATAAATTCGCCTTGTCTGCCGATAAAAATTCTGCAATAAACAATCAAGTTATTCACAGACATCGGCTTACGACTATAGTTCCATATTTGTTTGCGTTTTTTTATTTTAACAACAACGCCTTAATTTGTTCAAAAGTGTTTGCTGCATCAACGCTGTATTTGGAGCGGATTGCGAGCGCTTCAAGCAACTTTACTAATAAATCGTCGCTAATTGCCGCATTAGACGTCGCAGGTTTGGCAACAGACGATTTAGGCGTTTTTATCGGTTTTGCAGACGCGAGAGGAGTCGCCGCAGGAGAACCGAGCACCGCAGAATCATCAGCAGGTTTCACGCGAGCAGGGCGACCGCGTTTATTAGGCGTTTTCGTAGCTTTAGCCCCGGTTTTCTTCGATTTTGGTTTTGCCTTAGCGTTTTTGCGCGCTTTACCTGTGCTGTACGTAGCGAAAATCTCTGCAATTTCAGCCGCATCGCAAATGAGTTTCTCGTCAATCTCGCCTGTTAAATACCTAGGCGAAACATCAAGAACAGTCGCTAACGAAACGACTACGCGCGGAGAGGCAACACCGGTTCTTCCGGCGTTGTAGAAATTGTTGAAGTTGGCGAACCCTGTCAACTCCTTGATTTCCTCACGCTGTTGCTTGGACGTGCTTTTGAACGCCTCCAAAATTCGCACCTTGGATTTTTCGGCGTTGACGCTCATGCTGACCTGTTTGAGTTGACGAAAACTTTCTGCTGTAATCATTATAATACACTCCTTTAATACTCTATTTTTACTTATTATAACACATAAAAATTCAAATGTCAACAATTTGTGAAAAAAATTTAAATTTGTTATGATATTTTTCTGCCGCAACCCCCAGACTGTATCTGTTCATAGTCGGTTAAATTCAAAATGAACTTGTTTTGCTAAGGATATTGTTGGAGTTAATCGACTATAGTATTGACCTAAATATCTGTCATAAACATATTAACTAAACTATATTTTTCTTGCATATACTCGTTGAAACGCGATGAAAAACCCAACTTATTCGTGGTTGGCCTTGACCGGAGCGGCAATGTGAGATTAGCAATGACCTTGCTGCCCACCTCAATATAGTCAAAACTGCCGCCGTAGCATTCGGCGATTCTGCACACCAACGGTCGCCCTAATTTAGCATACTCGTCCGATTCACCCTTAGCTTTGAGCGATTCACTCGTCTGATTCGCCACGACAATGCTGACGAATATACGTTCACCCACGAGTTTGCCCTCAACCGTGACGTCAATCGTAGTCGCAGGCAGAGCATACCGAAACGCGTTTTGAATCATGTTCATGACCGCAAGTGTAAAGACTTTCTCACCGATTCCGACGGTGTGATTGCCTTCCTGCGCCTCAAAACGCAGGGTATTCCTCGTATTAGCGGTGGCGCAACACTCTGCCGTAATGCTTTCAATCAACTTTGCGGCGTCGATTATTTCAGCCGCATCGCGCAAGTTGGCGACGTTTACAAGCAACTCGGGCAACAACTCCTCAGAGGTGAACCACACTACATTAGTGTTCAGTGCCGCGAGCTTACGCATTTCAGACTCCTGACTTTTTATGCACTCATCAACAAGTTCAGCGGCTTCGGGCGCATCGGAATGCCGCGCCTTTTCCAGCATTGACGTGATTGCCAAAACTTTGTTAATGCGCGTCTGCGTTGCTTTTGCCGCAGTGTGGAGCTGACTTTTGAAGTCTAAATATGCTTTTTCATAATCTATAGTAATAATCATGTCTGTTATTATAACACGGTTCGACAGCGTTGTCAATAGTTTTTTATATTTTTAGCGGTATAGTCGTTCTTAGAGCCTGTTTAGTTCCTAACCGCTACTCAATAATCCCGAGAGAGCGCGCTTTAACTACTGCGTCAGTAACGCTGTTCACACCTAACTTTTCATAAATCAGTTTAATATACGATTTGACGGTGTTAATCGAAAGCCCCGTTTTATCGGCAATACCCTGCCTTTTGTATCCTTGCGCCATAAACCGCAGGAGCATTTTCTGCTGTTTGGAAAGTTTTACGGCAGTCTTTTCAAAGTTCGCCATAATGCCGCCGCGCTGTTTGCTGGTTGTATACGCAGTGATATATACATTGTTCACGTATACAGGGTCAAGGGTTCCGCAGTAATCCGTACAGGCAGTTTTGCGGCAGATTTTCCGCAGAACTTGTAAAACAGCCGCTCCCTCATCGGCAATCAAACGGTTAAACGAATAGGGCTGTAGTTCCGACAGTGCCGCTTCCATGAGATGTTGTGATTCTTCTTTATGCCCTTGTGCCCAAAGAATCACCGACAGCAAAACACCTGCCTCAGAAGAATCCTGCGGTCGGCGAAAATGCTTACTTATTTTTTTGACTCGCTCCGCAATAGCTTTGGCTTTTTCAAACTCGCCTAACAGGGTATAAGCGCGTATGGTGGTGAAATGCAGGTAGATTTTGTACGCTTCTGTTGATTCGCTTTCATTGACGAAATAGTGTTTCAACCATTCACGTGCGGCATTTATTTCGCCGTTCCATAATTTTAGCCTCGCCGTAAACGCAATGAAATTAGGGCGGAGAACTTCCGCTTTTTCGTTTATGAATTGCTCGGTTTTCTCCACCGTTGCTGTCAACTCGTCTTGCTTGTCCATTGCCGAATACACCGCAGCAAGGTGCATATATACTGAAAACCGTATTTCTTCCGTTGTAGAATCTGTCAGTTCACTGTAGGCGGTTTGTGCTTGGGTCAAAGCCTCGTTTAGTCGATTTTGTTCAAGCTTGATTCCCGATAAAGTTGCGTGTATAATCGGTTTATAGTGGCTTTTCAGAACTATCTTGCTTGAACGTATCCACTCGGCAGCCGTTTCGGGGGCGGTCAACTCATAGAAATCCCGATTCCCTCGGTGTAAAAAAGGCAGTCGGAAACTGTATGTCGAACGCCTTATTTCGGGTTCTTCAAATACAGAGGGCGGGAACTCGCTCAACTTTGCGAAATGTTCGACAAGCGGAGTGCGATAGTCTAACATCATAAACGTCACCGCAGCCTCCGCGAATTTAGGATACTCGTACAGAATAACCGCCAAGTTTTGCTTGAGTTTGTCCATATACGCTTCAAACCTCGGCGCGTCACCTGTTGAAAAAGCCATGTACACCAAAGGTTCGTACAGGACGGGGCATTCTTCACAGAGTTTGCAAAAATCTACTTTGAATAACGATTCTTTTAAGTGATATATTATCTCATGAATCGGAAGATTGCTTACTGTCATATATTTGAACAACGTATCTAAAATCGTCTTGATGTTTCCGCTTTTACAGGCGTATAGGGACGCGACGATGACGTCGCCTTTATCGGCATAGTAGGCGGCGGCTTTACACCATATATTCTTTTTGTCAATTGATTCGTATTCGGGTAAATCGCGGAGCGAGTCCAAAAATAAGTGATGTAAACGGTATACATCGTCTTCGGTTCTTGTAAGATACGCATTTTGTTTGCACAACTTTTCCAACAACTCTCGTGCGTCGGCTCTTCCTGTAATCAGTTCGCACAACGAAACAGGAATTTCATCAACGGCGGCGGTGGTAATTAAAAACGCGCGTACGGATTCGTCCCATTTTGACCATATATTCTTGTGAAAGTAACGAGTGAGAGCGTTTAAGTCGAGGTATTCGGAAGCAGGCGCGTCGCTTCGGGTCAGTGCACTCACCGCAATCGCCCAGCCGCCGGTGAATGCAAACGCCGTTTGAGCATCTTCGGGGGTGACGTTTTTTCCGCGTTTCAAGAACAGCGCGTAAATCTCGTCTGCCGTTAAGCACAAATCGTCGGAGCCGATAACTTCCGCCTGTAAGCTCTGCATATACTCGGTTAAATACTCGTCCGGTTCACTGCGGCTTAAAATGAGCGTGGTGAACGAATGAGGCAGCCGCCGCAGAATAAAAGGCAGGGATTTCAATATTTCATGGTCAGCAATGACGTGAAAGTCATCTAATACCAAAACGTATTCTTCATTGTTCCATACGAATTCGGACAACAATATAATGGTATGCTCTACGGGTGACGCCGAAAAAGACGGGTTTTGGATAATGTCCGTCATGCGTGTGTTATTAGGCTGTGCGGAGAGCAGACCCATGCAGAACATTCTGTAGAATACCGATATAGAGTCGTCATAGGCATCTAAGCCAAGCCATACCGGCTTGTTGAGGGTTTGTTTTGCCCACAGGAGTGCTGATACGGTCTTGCCTGAACCCCCGGGTGCCGAAACGAAAAGCAGTTTTTTCTTTGCCGATTGGCTGAACCTCTCCAGAAGTTTACTGCGCGGCGAGACGATTTCGGGCAAGGAAACGGGCGTGTATTTATTGTTTTGGATATTCGGGACTGACATAATTTTCCTTTCGGGAGGATATACTCTTTATATACAATCATATCATGGAATATACGTATTGTCAATACTAAAAAGTAAAAGTTTGGTAAGCTATAATCTAAAGTTTTTTGAAAAATCACACCCCGAGGGCGGTTTTATTTTTATTAAGAATGTTGTATAATGTAGCTTGAACTGTGTGTTCATGGTTTTACATTTTGAAAGTATTAGATTTTTTGGAGGATTTTTACTATGTCTTGGTTCAAGAATTTGAAGGTTAAAACAAAGTTAGTAGTGGGTTTTCTGTTTGTCGTTTTTATGTCGGTTGCAATCGGAGTGGTGGGGATTTTCGGTATTCGTACCATGGACAAATCTTCGGAGACAATGTATAAGGAGCAAGCTTTACCTCTCGGTGATTTGGCGGAGGCTACGGAGTATTTCCAGCGTCTGCGCGTCCAAACGCGTAATGCCATTATTTATACAGGGGATTTAGAGGAATTGGCGTTGGTGGAAAGGGATATGTATGCGCGCATGGAGAATTTTGAGCGTTGTATGCAGTCTTACAAACCTACGATTGTGTCGGCGGATACGTTAGAGTTCTACAACCAAATCGGCGGCAATTACTATGACGTTTTTAAACCCGGAATTATCGACATTTTAGAGAAATCAAAACAAGGAGAAGATTCGGTGACGTTGCTTCAGGCAATGACGGAAACCACTGCGTCGGCAAACTTCATAGCTGACGGAATTTCACAACTTACGGCAACCCGAATGGACGTAATGAGCAGCACCAACGACGACAGCTCAAAATTAGGCAACACGTTACTTATTTCGATTGTGTTAGTCATTTGCATTGCGGCGATTATTTCCATCGGACTCGCCCTTTATATATCGGGGCTTATCAGCAAGCCCATTGCGACAATCTCCACGTTTATGAAGAAAGCGGGGGCGACAGGAGATATTTCCCTTCGTCCTGAAGATGTCAGGAACATCGAAATACTTTCACAGACCAAAGATGAAATCGGCGATTTAGGGAACGGCGCGGCTTCATTTGTCAAGCACGTAACCACCATCTCTGAAGAACTTGAGGCGGTTGCTAAAGGGGACTTGACTACGCAAATTGAGTTGCTTTCCAACAAAGACATCATGGGGATTGCTTTACAGCACATGATTGATAACTTGAACACTATGTTCACTGAAATCAACACGTCTACGGAACAAGTCGCCAACGGCGCGCGGCAAGTCGCCGAGGGTTCGCAGAGCCTCGCGCAGGGTTCAACGGAGCAGGCATCTGTTGTGGAAGAACTGTCGGCGGAAATCTCGGAAATCGCCAACAATACCAGAGAAAACGCCGAGTTGGCGAAACAAGCCGCGAATCTCGGCGAAGTCATCAATAACAAAGCTGAAATCGGCAGCCACCAAATGGACGAGATGATGAAAGCAGTCGCGGACATCAACGAGTCAAGCCAAAGCATCAGCAAAGTCATTAAAGTCATTGACGATATTGCGTTCCAAACCAACATTCTCGCGCTCAACGCGGCTGTCGAGGCGGCGCGGGCGGGTCAGCACGGAAAAGGGTTCGCCGTGGTTGCCGAGGAAGTGCGTAACTTGGCGGGTAAAAGCGCGGAAGCGGCGAAAGAAACAAGTGAGCTGATTGCTAACTCTGCTGAAAAAGCACAGTTAGGTACTAAAATCGCGGGTGAAACTTCCGCGAGCCTTACCGAGATTATGGAAGGTATTAACCAAAGCAGCCGAATCGTCAACCAAATCGCCGTTTCGTCTGACCAGCAGTCCAGCGGAATCGAGCAGATAAACAACGGAATCGAACAGGTAGCGGATGTGGTTCAGCGTAACTCGGCAACGGCAGAACAAAGCGCGGCGGCTTCTGAAGAGATGAGCGGTCAATCCTCCATGCTTGAGACGTTAGTCACCAAATTTAAGCTGAAGTAATTAAAGAGTATTTTACAAAAAGTGCCGCATATTGTTAAGTAGCATACGGTTAGATTGTTCTAATCGTATGCTACGTTTATCAGCGAAAATCGAGAGTGTAAAATTTTAGTAGGCAAAGCAAAAGGAGAAGCGGCACACCACTTCTCCTAAAACATACAAAAACCGTCAATAATGAGATTGAAAGAATCCATTATGAAAGGTGTGTATGTTAAAATGAGTATTGACAATCAAGCAATAACAATATACAATATAGAAAAGACAATTTATCAAATTGCGTGTGAATCGGCACAGAAAATGTTGAAAAGTGTTCTTGAAATGCTTGATAATCAACTGATGTTAGAACGTGACAGGACAAAATATCGTCATAAGGGCAAGAAAAAAACTACTCTCAAAACAATAATGGGCGAGGTAGAGTATGAACGTGCGATTTTTCAATACAAAGATGACGACGGGAAATCGTGTCATGTGTATGGAGCGGTTGACGAAGGTTTAGGAACAGGAGTTATTGTTAAAACCGAGGAGTAAAATAAAATGAACGAAACAAAATTCAACGGCATGGGAAAAGTCTATGCAAAATATCGCCCGACATATCCACAAGCTCTTATCGACTATCTTTGTACTTATATTGGTGTAACAAAAGACGGCGTGATTGCCGACATCGGTTCAGGAACAGGGATTTTGACAAAACAACTGCTTGAACTTGGCAACAAAGTCTTTGCGGTAGAACCCAACGACGACATGAGAGCGATGGCAGAACATAATTTGAGCGAATACAGTAACTTCGTTTCGGTAAATGCAACTGCAGAGAATACAACGCTTGATGATAACAACGTGGATTTTATTACTGTTGCACAGGCTTTTCATTTGTTCGACAGAGAAAAATTCAAAGCAGAATGTCAACGAATTATCAAACCAAACGGTAAAGTTATACTTGTTTGGAACAGCAGAGTTTTCGCAATAGAATCAGTAAAGGAAGGCTATGAAATAAACAAAAAATATTGTCCAAAATTCACAGGATTTAGTGATGGATTTCGCAATGCTCGTGGTGCGGAAACCGAAAGTGATTTCAGCAACTTTTTCAATGGTGAGTATGAAACGAAAATTTTTGAGAATTATCAGACTTTTGATTTAGACGGATTTATCGGGCGTAATTTTTCGGCTTCATACGCACTGAAAGAAGATGATACAAAATACCCCGACTATATCACCGAATTAACGGAATGTTTCAATAAACACGCTGTTGACGGGGAATTGATTATGCCTAACGATACGAGATGTTATGCGGGTGAGGTTAGTTGAATGGAAATATTTGATGTACTAAAATCGTCGGCGAATCCCGAAAAAGCGGTTTCCATGAGTGCGTATATGCGAGAGCAATTTAATTACACCCTAACCCGCTCTAAGCGGAAAACAATTGCAATTTACGTCCGCGACGGGGTTGTAGATGTTCGCGCGCCTTTGAAAGCACCGAAAGCCGAGATTGACAAATTCGTCAACTCAAAATCAGACTGGATTACAAAAAATCTAACACGTTCAAAGGAACGCACGGAGCAAAAGAAAGCATTCACGCTTAAATATGGCGACACTATTCTTTATCTCGGTGATGAATACCCTATTGTTTCAAAAATCGGTGGAAGAGTCGGCTTTGACGACAACTTGAAACATTTTTATATACCACCTAATTTGAAATCCGCACAAATTAAATATGCTTGTGTGCAGATTTACCGTATGCTTGCAAAGCGTGACTTGACCGCAAAAGTTCTTGATTTTGCAAAGAAAATGAATGTCATGCCGATTGCTGTTAAGGTGAACAGCGCGACTACGCGGTGGGGAAGTTGCAGTAGCCGAAAGAGTTTGAATTTTTCGTGGCGGCTGATTATGGCTGACGATGATGTGGTCGATTATGTTGTTGTTCACGAGTTGTCACACATTACCGAAATGAACCATTCCAAGCGGTTTTGGGCGATTGTGGAGAATGTGTTGCCTGATTATCGGGAACGTCAATTGCGGCTTAAAGAGTTGCAGAAGAAGTTGAATAATGAAAATTGGGATAAAGATTGGGACGGGGAGTTTGATACTTATGATTCTGATGATTACGATGAGTGCGAAAACGAACCGCCGCCTGTTCATGAGGCTGATGATGTGCCTGTGATTGTGCATGAATGTGAAAATAAATCGGAACAGTTGTCGCTGTTCGATATGGGGGATTTATGAACCAAAAACAACGTATGCTTGCCGGATTGCCTTATAAAGCGTGGGAGTATCGTGACGAAAGACATTCCCGCAAACATGATTGCCGTAGGGAATCCGTGCAGGGCTTTTGCCGTGGTAAAATCCGCATAAACTATTGACAGTAGCTATTTTCTTTGCTATAATAATTGTAACTGTACTTTAATTTATTAATAGGAGTTAATGAGAATTATGAATATAAAATACTTACCAAGAAGAATAACCGCGTGGGTACTTACGCTCTGTATGCTGCTCTCTCTTATCCCGTCTGTAACGCTGCCCGCCCGGGCGGCGGATTTAAGCTTTTCGGGCAGCGGAATGGCGTCATCCCCCTACCTTATCCAAAACGCCGCCGACCTTGCGAAATTAGCGGAGCTTGTGAACGAGGGGAACAACGATTACAAAGGTCAACACTATACCCTTACAGACGACATCAACCTGTCGGATTACGGCGAAAGCTGGAACGGCGGCAAGGGCTGGGAACCCATCGGGAATAATACCAACCCATTCGTAGACAGCATTTTTAACGGCGGCGGACATACCGTCACGGGACTGTATATCGACAGCGACGAAAATTTTACCGGGCTGTTCGGTCAACTTGTCAACAGTCGGATACAAAACCTCGGCATCGAGGGCGCGGATGTCACAAGCAGCGGAGGCTATACCGGGATTCTTGTGGGTCAAATCAATATAGCAAGCGATGTTTCAAACTGCTATGTTTCCGGCGGGACGGTCAGCGGCAAGGCCCGTGTCGGCGGTTTGGCGGGTGAAATCGTTTCCGGCTGCTCGGTGGCAACCTGCTGGTCATCCGCCGCGGTAAACGGCGATAATCTAGTTGGCGGCATCGCCGGTTACAGCGAAGGCAATATCACAAACTGTGCCGCGCTGAACCCAACTATAGAAGCCGATGCAAATTTCGGGCGTATCGTCAGCGGCGGCACAAGCGGCCTTTCAAACAATATCGCCTTTGCGGATATGAAAGTCAACGGCAGCACGGTAAGCGGAGGCCTATTAACCAACACAAACGGTCAAAACATAACATCTGCGGATATTAAAACGAATGGCACCTTGGGCGGGCGGTTTGCAAACAACGGCAATCCGTGGACGGCGGAAAGCGGCAAGCTCCCCGGGCAGAACGGCAAAGCGGTTGCTATGCCCGCGCATTTTTTTACAAACAGCGAAGCGGTCGATGTCGCCTATAAAGCATTGACTTGGGACATAATAAAAAACGCTAATACCTCACAGATGAGCGTTGTGACAGACCTAATTCTCCCAACAGCGGGGGTGCAGGGAACAACAATCAAGTGGGTATCAAGCATTACCCCTGTCATCAGTCCGGCCGGTACAGTCGGTACAGTCAACCGTCAAACAGGCGACACCTATGTTACTTTAGTTGCGACGGTTTCCAGAGACGGGGCATCCCGCACGAAAACATTTTACATAGGTATACGCGGGACCGGAGACGGAACCGACGCGGACGCGGTTGCGGCGACTAAAACCGCGCTTACTTGGGATTATATCAAAAACGGCAATCTTAACCAAAACAGGGTGGTCACAAACCTGTTCCTCCCGACGCAAGGCTTAAACGGGACGGATATATCATGGTCTTCAACAAATATAGCCGCCATCAGCGATACGGGCGAAGTGTCGCTTGCGGATGCCGCAGTCGGCAATATAACCCTTACGGCGACGGTTTCAAGGGGTGTGGCAAGCGACAACACCGTTTCGTTTAATCTCACCGTTCCGGCAAGGTATGATTGGGGAAGCCATGTCAGACCCTCAATCGGAAACGAACTGCTCTATCAGACAAAGGATTATGTCGTATCCGACTTTAACGTGGTCGCCTACGGCGCGAAAACCCAACCCGGCTTCTGTAACCGAGAAGCCTTTCAATCGGCAATCGACGCGGCGTACGCCGACGGCGGCGGGGTGGTATACGTGCCTGCCGGAACCTATGAGTTTCACAGTGAAGTCACCGGCGAAAAGCGGGGCTATTTCTACAATTACGTTTTAGACCTAAAAGAAAGCGTACAGCTCCGGGGCGACTGGGTTGACCCCGACACAAACGGCGGTGCGGTACAGGGGACAATCCTCGCGGTACACGT
>Ga0082212_10012104_pt1 | contig 10886 bp, 4 predicted proteins | sample TergutNt197P3_FD_71548 | JGI IMG/M metagenome (GOLD analysis project Ga0082212, IMG submission 71548) | Neocapritermes taracua P3 segment gut microbial communities from Petit-Saut dam, French Guiana - Nt197 P3 | ecosystem: Host-associated > Arthropoda: Insects > Digestive system > Gut ...
CGTAAAAACCGTATGCTCCTATAGCGGTCACGCTGACAGGAATAGTGATTTGGGGCAGAGATGTGCAATTATTAAAGGCATAGCTGCCTATTGATTTCAGAAGATCGCCAAAATCCACTTCCTCTAATTGGCTGCAGCCGGAAAAGGCATAACTCCCTATGGTAGCCGCGCTGTCTGCAAATGTCAATTTTTTTAATCCCGTGCATCCTCTGAAAGCGCCGTAAATGGAATATTCTTGAATTGCCGTCAAAGAAGCCGGAAATGTGAGTTCCCTCAGGGAGCGGCAATTATAAAAGGCATCGTATCCTATAGTTTGCAGGACCTCGCCAAAGGAAATATCCTCTAAGGCTGTGCAATTATAGAACCCACTTGTTCCGATTGCCGTAACTCCCGCCAGAGTAGCAGTTACCAGCCCGGTACAATTATAAAAGGCACTGCTGCCAATACTCGTAACCCCTTCCAAGCAAACCGTTTCCAGCCCGCTGCAACCCTGAAAGCCATTGTTGCCGATACTGGTTGCGCCTGCCAGGGTAACGGATCCCAACTTTACACAACCTTGAAAAGAATTCGTGCCGACCGAGACGATATTGTCGCCAAATTCAACTTCCTCTAACTTGGCGCAATTATAAAAGGCATAATTGCCAATGCTGGCCGAACTGTCTGCAAAAGTCACCTTGGCCAGATTGCTGCAGCCATAAAAAACACCGTTATTGCCGCTGCCATTGGCTATAGAAATTAGGCCGGCCGGAAAGGTGATCGCTAAGAGAGCGCTGCAGCCATTAAAAGCACCTACCTCTATTGTCTTTAGGCTCTCCGGCAAAATCAGGGATTTCAGATTCTTGGCATTTTCAAAGGCATTCTCCTTGATGACGGTAACTCCATTTTTGATAGTATAGGTTTCCAAATCTATCCCCGAAGGATATTTGATCAGGGCCGTACCGGTCTTGTCATAAAGGACCCCGGATTCATCCGTAAGGCCGTCGCCCATAATAATAGCTTTTAAATTAGGGCAGCTGCTGAAGGTATTGGCAGTAAAGGTGGTATCTTCACTGAGGATATATACCAGCTGAAGATCAGTGCAGCCGTAAAAACCGTAAGCTCCTATGACCGTCACACTGGCAGGAATAGTGATTTGGGGCAAAGCCGTGCAATTATAAAAGGCATAGCCTCCTATGGATTTGACGGCTCCCAAATCCACTTCCTCCAATTGGCTGCAGCCATAAAAGGCATAAGCCCCTATAGTAGCCGCACTGCCTGCGAATGTCACCTTCTTTAATCCCGTACATCCTCTAAAAACACCATAACTGGAATATTCTTGAATTGCCGTCAAAGAAGCCGGAAAAGTGAGTTCAATCAAGGAGCGGCAATTATTAAAGGTATAGTACCCTATAGTCTGCAAAGTCTCGCCAAAGGAAATATCCTCCAAGGCGGTGCAGCCATCAAAGGCTTGAACGCCGATACTTATAACCTCTTCTAAAATAACTGTTTCCAGTCCTGTGCAACCATAAAATGCGCTGCTGCCGATACTCGCGGCGCCTGTCAGGGTGAAGGCTTCCAACTTTATACAGCCTTGAAAAGCATTGTTGCCAACCGAGACGATATTGCCGCCAAATTCAACTTCCTCTAATCTGGCGCAATTATAAAAGGCATAATTGCCAATGCTGGCTGCGCTGTCCAAAAAGGTCACCTTGATAAGATTGGCGCAGTTATAAAAGGCGCCGCTCGCTCCGCTGCCATTGGCTATAGAAGTTAGGCTGGCCGGAAAGGTGACAGAGGTTATGTAATGTTGATTGCTAAAGGCCCCGGCTGCTATAGCTGTGACCGGATACCCTTCAAAACTGGCAGGAATGACCACCTCACCGCCCTCACCCAGATATCCGGTGACAGTGACAGTATTGCCTGCGCTGATGGTATAGGTAAAATCCGAAGGAACACTAAGCGGGCTGCTTTGCGGCCCGGGTTCAAAGTCTTTGGTATCAGATTTTGAACCGGAATCGATTTCTGCGTTTTTTGCCGGCGCTTCGCGTCCGTAAGGGTCTGATAGGTCTTTGGAGTTTTGGGCCATTACCGGCAAAGGCCCGCAGCAGCTGATCAGCAAAGCTGCTATGAGGATCATGCTCGTAAGTTTTTTCAGAACGATATTAATTTTAGTTTTCATGTTTACCCCCTTAATTTTAAAAATAGCATTTCCTAGGTTTGCAGTATTATTATACCATAGGAAACAAGGTGTTTTCAATAGTTAGTACCAATTTGGCAGATATGTAAGGGGTGCTAAGAGCACTATAGTAAAATTTACCATAGTGCTCTTAGCACCCCTTTTTTTTCCATGTACGAAATTTACTGAAAGCTAATGCCTTATAAACCTCTTTAACATTTTTTGACTTGCTGACTATCTTGGAAAGTGCAACAAGAATAACTTTTGTTTTGGTTTTTAATTTGGTTTAATTCCAGTATTATTTTGCTTAATGCTTGCAATAAGCAAAATAATTTGGTATAATTACGTCATTAAACCAAATTGGAGGCAAAAATATGCAAGCAGAAGAGCTTATTAGGCTGATAGAAAGAATACAGACTCAACAATGCGAAACTCAAACTATTGAAGTTAAGGCGGCTAATAAAGGTTGTCCCACAAAACTGTTTGATACACTCTCGTCCTTTTCCAATCAAGATGGCGGCGGTATAATTGTTTTTGGTTTGGACAAAAAAAGTGATTTCAAAATAGTTGGCGTCTATGACCTCCAGGATTTACAGCATCGCGTAGCAGAGCAATGCAAACAAATGGATCCTGTTGTTCGTCCCCTGTTCTCTATTGTAATGATAGAGGATGAACCGGTTATTTCCGCTGAAATCCCCGGTGTTGATATAGCTGAGAGGCCTGTTTACTATAAGGGTGTTGGCCGGATAAAAGGTTCCTTTGTGCGTGTGGGCGAGGCAGACGAACCTATGACGGAATATGAGATCTACAGCTATGATGCTTATCGCCGCCGGGTCCACGATGATATCCGAATTGCTGAACTTGCTGATCTAGCCCAGCTCAGCCCAACAGCAATCGAACAGTATATCGCCGCTGTAAAAAATGAAAAGGAACATGCTGCCAAGCTTTCCGGGGAACAGATCCTCAACTTGATGGGCATAATCAAAGACGGCAAGCCTACTTTGGCGGGAGTTTTATGCTTTTCAGAATATCCGCAGGCTGCCTTTCCTCAGCTTTGTATTACTGCTGTTGTTATTCCGGGGTATAGAGTCGGCGTTAAAGGTATTGATGGGGAGCGCTTTTTGGCTAATAAGCGCATTGAGGGCACAATAAAAGAAATGGTGGATGGGGCTGTTAATTTTGTAGAGAGAAATATGCGTGAAAAGACCATTATCATGGACGGGCAAAGGCGCGACAAGCCCGAGTACCCTATTGATGCCGTGCGTGAAACCGTTTTGAACGCGCTAATGCACCGTGACTACAGCATCCATACCGAAGGAACACCGGTGAGGATTTTGCTGTTCAATGACCGGCTTGAGGTTATAAACGAGGGCGGTTTATTTGGAAGGCTGACAATTGACAGTCTTGGTAAGGTTCATGCCAACACCAGAAACCAGGTTCTTGCCAATATTTTGGAGATGCAAAAGGTTGCCGAAAACCGTTACTCCGGAATTCCGACCATCAGGGAGGAAATGGCGGCTCATAATCTGCCGGAGCCTGTTTTTGCCAGCCATCGGGGAAGTTTTGTAGTAACTTTGAAGAACAATCTCCAGCTCCGTCCCGATGAAAATAAAATGCCGCAAAATGATCTGGTATCTTTTTGCCAAACACCGCGCACAAGGGAAGAAATCTCCAAATTTTTAGGCAAGACCCAATACTATGCCCTGAAATCTTTTGTGGATCCGTTGCTTGCGGAAGGAAAGTTGAAAATGACTATTCCCGATAAGCCCAAGAGCCGCAATCAAAAATACTACAGCTGATAGGATCATTCTATAATAATAGCCCCTCTATTATAATTATAGGCCAGCCAGAGTATGGTCAAATCGGCATCATTGATCAAGCCGTCACCGTTCAAATCACACCAGGAATTTTCCGCTTCGTCAGCCTTCCTGTTATAATTGCCTGCCCGCCATAAAATGGTCAAATCAGCATCGTTGATCAGGCCGTCACCGTTGATATCGCCACACCGCAAAGTCATCAACTGAACCTCCGGGCGGATATCCTTGGTCAGGTCCAGATCCTCGTTACTGACAGTCACATTTTTTACAGTGAGTTTGGTATGAGCATCCTTGATTATGACTAAATCGTATATACCGGGCGCCACATCCGGAATTATAAATTCCTGCTCCTCCAGGCCATAGCCGCCTGAACCCTCAAAAGTCTCCGTATAAGCAATCTCGTTTTCAGCCTTCATAAGCTGGATAGTTATGGGTTTATTGGGGTTGTAGCTTTTGATTTTGCCGCTGACACAAATGCCATCCTCAACTTCTTTCTCCACAATCACCGAAATCGCCACTTGAGTACTGTTCCCCCACTCATCCTCGACATAGCAGATTAAGGAATGCCTGCCGCTTTTGATCCCTTTGAGGTTCAAATCTATCATATTGCCATCGACAACCATTTCTTTGTCATCAAGCCAGGCTCTCAAGATATAGTCGCTTTCTTCCTGGATAAAGACATAAACAGCAGTGTCCTCGCTAATAATAGCATTTTCCCTGATACTGAAACCGACAATTTCCGGATTATTTCCTTCCATAGTTTTTTCCGATCTGGTTATAGTTACCCGAAGAGTCGTTCTATTTCCGGCATAATCCGTAGCAACCACATTAAAAACGTTATTCCCGGTTTCCAAGGCAGTCTCAAATGAATAAACAGGAGTTCCGCTGGAAATATCTTCGCACTCTTCGTCATTTACCGTAACGATGCAGCTCTCGTTTGCAGACAGAATTAATGTGTAGTCATCCAAATAGGCAATATCCTGACTACTGGCAACTTCCAGAACAGGGGCCACAGTATCATAACACACCCACAAAGAACGGAAGAGTTTATTTCCAGCGTCATCAACAGCATTGATCTCCAGCTTGTTAATGCCCGGCTCCAGCTGAATATTATGAGAGAATTCTCCGTTCACAATAGAAACTGTTCGTATTACACTATCCTCTTCATGCTCAATAGTAAGAGAGAAGCTGTTATAAGCATCTGCTGTTCCGGATAGAACGAATGCCCGTTTGTTGGTATATAAATACCCATCATTTGCGATATCCAGGTCATCGAAATAGATTTCATGGATGGGCTGAGAGACAAACAGAGCTGTTGTCAATGTTCTATCTCCCTCATTGGATATTTTCACAGTCCAGGTTCCGGCTTCTCCATCAAGATCATACATGTACGAATACATTCCCTCCGGCTCAAGCTCGTATATTGAACCATCGGGTGAAAACACTTCCAGTTTAAGTTCCGGAACATATTGATTATTAGCAATATATAAATCGTCCGCTCCCTTGGGGACAGAATATGTTTTGCTGGTGCCAGCCTCAAGCGTTAGTGGATAAGAATCCTGAAGAATATGGTCTCGTAAGTGGAAAGAAACCTTGACTCTACCTCTAATATTATCAGTTGCGGCTGTATCAATAGCATAATCCAACAATTGATTGCTGGTGGCATCCGGGCTAAAAGGCACATAAATTATCCGGCCATAGCCATAATCACCTGCCGCGCAGATAACAGCATCGCCCATTGAAGCAATCGCTTGCAGTTTTGGATTTTCCTTAAACCCCGCAGCTGTTGTTGGTAGTATAATCCCATCTAAAGTACTATCACCGATAACAGCCATCAGTCCTTTATCATTGGTTGTAAGAGGTGCATCAGAATTTATTATTGTGGTTGAGAAAACATCAGTAAAGGTATTGTCTAAGAAATTACCAGCTTCTGCTGTGACAAATAAGACGCCACTATTGCTGATATAATCCTTAAGAATATCAATTTTGTCCTTGATTTCATTGTTCAGAAGGAGTACATCATATCTGTAAATATCCTGGTCAATGTCGTCTTCACTGGTAATGCTCCGAGCACTTAAACCTTTATTCTGCATTAAAGTTATAATATCATCGTTAGCAGAAGGCAAAGGCAGATCATAAGTAGCGGGAGCAGTGTCTCTATATGAATAGGTGAATTCTCCAAATGGCATAAACCCTTTTCCATTTTTGCCCTCATATCCTCGGTCAACGTCATATTTTTTAGCATCATCTGTATATACTATTGCGTTCCCACTGACCTTTGTTGCATCAGCTCCGGCTAAATCGCTAACTCGGGCAATAAAAGTATTGACTAAAAGATCATGTTCGTAAATATCGTGTCCTTTGATCGTATTGAAGCTGCAAGGAACACTTTTTGATGATCCAATATAGCTAATACTATCATTATAGTGGTTTCCACAAAACAAGTCTACCCGCTCAACTTTAGTATCGTCTGTAGCGTCTACCTTAATAGAATATTTCCCTGTATTAGAATCAAACTCGGACCACACAATCACATCTGGTGGAATAGCATCCATAAATCCCTGAAAGTTCGCTTTAAAAGCTTTCTCCCATACGTTCACCTTATCTCTGGTAATTCTTTCATAAAACTCAAACATGTCAGGATATCCGGATCGTTGACTATATTTAGATGTTTCTTTCATAGCAGTGCCAATCGCACTAATAGCACCACTATTGCCCATCCTAAGATCTTTGCGGTAATAATTATATATATCCCAGAATATAGCCGCGCTGGCATATTCATTATATCGCATCATTGTTTTGCCTTCCTTAGAATCCTCATACTCCAGTCCATATCTAGGCCTTAATTGTTGGGGTCCATATTTATCCCCCCCATAGGTAACTCTCGGCGTTTCTATATCATAGTAATCAATTTTGCTTTCTCCAAGTCCCCCATTGTATGCTGCGTGCGCATAGAAATTAGCCCACCCTTCACTATAAGCCACCCCATTTGAATAACGCCCATAGGCATAATGAGGATCAGCGACATCAGGTTGCCTTGAATAATTAAACATGATGCAATGTCCAAGTTCATGCAAGTACGTTCTTTTTTCTGAAAGACCAGACCCTGACAAATAGATAATACTCCTAATGACACTGCCATTTTTATATCTTTCAGTAGCCCAGCCAGTACCTTTTGATGGATCTTTATTCTCCTCTATATATCCACTTTCACTTTTATCACAGTATACCCTGAGGGGAGCAATTTCGCCGCTTCCGCTATTAGTCCAGAGATTTCTACCCTCAACTAACGTCTCCAGAATGGTAAATTTTTCATAACCATCCAAGCCTAGTATCAAGTCATTAACCCCAGTACTTAATGATGCAATATCTTTTTCCCATACTTCCAATGAGATTACCGGATATTCCCGTTTCCCTCCACTCTCTTTTGTTTCAACCAAACTGATGGTATGCCTATAAGCCTGGTTATTATTGTTATTATTGTGGTCATAAGGGCTATCTTGGATAATTTTTCCAGTACTGATGCTATAAATATTATTAACCGGATCAAAATATTTACCGTCTGAACGATAAATAAGAGGAACGGTAAAAATCACCTTTTCTGAACTTGCCGGTAATGACACAGCAATTTCTCCTTTATCGTTGGTCATTCCATGACCTATTATAGGCTTTTGAGGATTTTTTGCATCTTTTATGCATACAGGGTGATTTTTAACCACAACATCAGTCCAACCTCCATGGTCATTGGGTGTATGAAAAAAAACTTTCCCTGTTATCAAAACCGTAGCACCAGGATTCGTCGCATTCGCGACAATAGTACGATTATCTGGATCAGGCACATCAACAGGAACCCCAGGCGCCCCTTCCGCTTCTTTGGCGCACGCAGCAAAAACCTCAATCTCTGTCTCCTCTTCTACCTCCCCCTTGATAGTTATCTCGAAAGTATTGTCGCCTACCTTCTCTATATCTACCGGGTTTTTCCCTTTGGTTACATTAACATAAGGCTCAGTCACAAACGTCATGCCTATTAGCGGGGTAACTGTTATAGTTTTGCTGCTTCCTACAGTAACCTGAACATTTATTTCGGAAAGATGAAATGGGATGTTTAAGCCTTCTTCATCTATAGGAATAGTGGGGTAGCCTTTCCAAGTAGGTGTCGTCCAGCCTGTTGCTGTGTCAAGATAAAAAATAGTAAATCCACTGGCTGTACCATTGAATACATTGTTGCCAAATGTAGTAGGTGCATTTCCTAAGAATAGAGCATTTTTTAAATGAGAGCAGCTGTAGAAGGCGTCACCTCCGATACTGGTCAGACTATTGGGAAAATACATGGTAGAGAGGCCAGTACAGTACCGGAAAGTATACGAAGGAATGGTAGTCACTCCCTCTGGAATGGTGACTGTTGTCAGTCTGCTGCAGTACGCGAATGGGCCGTTGATGTTCACTGTCTTAAGATTCTTGGGATAGTTTATGTTGCTCAAATTTGTACAGTTTCCAAAGGCGTAGCTACCAAGTTCTGTTATGCTATCAGGAAAAGAAACCTTTGTGAGACCAGTACATCGAAAAAAGGTATATGAAGGGACGATGGTTACCCCCTCTGGAATGGTGACTGTTGTCAGCCTGCTGCAGTACGCGAATGGACCGTTGATACTTGCTGTCTTAAGGTTCTTGGGATAGTTAATGTTAATCAAATTCGTACAGGATCCAAAGGCGTAGGCACCAAGATCTGTTATAGTATCAGGAAGAGAAACCTTTGTGAGACCAGTGCAGCGGTAAAAAGTATAGGAAGGGATGATGGTTACTCCCTCAGGCACGGTGACCGTTGTAAGGCTGTCGCAATGTGTAAATGGGGCGTTAATGCTTGCTGTCTTAAGATTCCTGGGATAGTTAATGCTGCTCAAATTAGTACAGTATCCAAATGCATAGCCACCAAGATCTGTTATACTATCAGGAAGAGAAACCTTTGTGAGACCAGTACAGCGGTAAAAGGTATTCGAAGGAATACTGGTTACCCCCTCTGGCACGGTGACTGTTGCAAGGCTATCGCAATATGCGAATGGGCCGCTTATACCTGCCGATTTAAGATTTTTAGGATAGTTAATGCTGCTCAATTTGGTGCAATACGCAAAGGCACCGGAACTAATGTCTGTAATACTATCCGGAAAAAAAACGCTGGTTATGTCTTTATTATTATAAAAGGCATTAGAGGCAATCGCTTGTACAGGATAACCGTCTATTGTTCCAGGAATGATCACCGCAGAACCACTCCCAGTGTATTTTGTTATGCTGACATATGATCCATTGATAATCTGGTATGTAAAATCATCCAATGCTCCGGTTTGTACTTGATCCTCGTTTACAAGCTCTGCCGGTTCCGATGGATCTTCCGAAATCACTTCATCAAAAACTGGAACTTCCAAATTTCCTGCACTTATTTCCCTTACTGTGGAGAAACTTGTCAGCGGAAACATGCTAAGCAGCATTGCCACAAGTAAAACCAGGCTGGTAACTCTGGAATAAGTTGATTTTTTCATATGGATAATTCCTCCAATATTTAGATTTTATGTGCCTGATTTCGGCAAATATCTATACAAGCCCACCATGGAATATCTTACCACTGAAAAATCAATTTGTAAATATTTTCGACAATTTCTTCATCTATCTCTGATTTTTAGCTTTTTACCCGAAAATTCCCAGAATGTCAAAATTAGAAAAAGAGCAGAGCATCTTTGTCTGATACACTACTCTTTTGCAAATAGGGTTCCCCTATCTTTTACTTACCAAATGCACTCTATGTCGTATAGGTGTATATTTGCATCAGTAGTAACAATAGCCATACCCTCCACAACAGCAGTCGCCACAATCAATCTGTCAAAGGGATCTTTATGGTGAAGCGGCAGTGTTTCTACCTGCACAATATGCTCAGCGCAAATCGGCAACAGCTTGAACCGATCCCTCTCAATTTGATACAGGAATCGGGCAGCGCCACCTTCAAATGAGAGTCTGTCTAAATTGACCTTAATTGCAACTTCCCAAGCTGAGGTCAAACTGACATATTTATTATTTTCTGGGGATAGAATCTCGGATTTAGCCTTAGCCGACAACTTATCATCATCTGATAAAACCCATAATACCGTATGTGTATCCAATAATAGATCCATCACATATACTCCTTAAAATCATCAAGCGGAGCATCAAAATCATCAGCCATCACGATTTTCCCTTTCATACTGCCAAAAACAGGAATATTCCCTTTATTTTGATTGACAATGGGTAAAATATCAAATGGCAATGTATCTTTGTTTATTGCTTGCCGCAAGAAAATATTCACAGCCGTCGTCATATCTAAACCAAGTCTTTCAAACAGTTTCTGTGCTTTCTGTTTTATATCGCTGTCAGTTCGAATGTTAATATTAACGCTTGCCATAAAAACCCCTCCGTATGCATATTATGTTTAGATACTATCATAATATGCGCACGATGTCAATATAATCTTCAAAATAATCCTGTATGGAGGTTGAGTCTCAAAATGAGACTCAACCTTGAATTTCAAATAAGCCGGGAGCTATTGTATTTCTGGCTGGCTCTTTTTCTCATTCATCATCTTCTGATTCTGCTTGGGCTTCCTCAAATGTTTTCAAAACTACGCCCTCAACATTTGCTATTTCAGCTAATGCATTATAAACCTCTTTTACATTTTTTGACTTGCTGACTATCTTGGAAAGCGCAACAAGGCTCACTTTTGATGACTATAAACTCCGTTTCCCCTGTGGACAAATGGCTACAAGTTACATAGCGTGACCAGTATACCCCCCCCTTTTCTATCAATGTCCTAATACTACAACGTAAAATCCGTTTTTTCCTACAATATATAGAATTTATAGATGGTAGTCGTTATTGAGAAATATAATATA